>Ga0129313_1000104_pt1 | contig 82181 bp, 66 predicted proteins | sample O1105metagenome_FD_94436 | JGI IMG/M metagenome (GOLD analysis project Ga0129313, IMG submission 94436) | Orangutan group fecal microbial communities from fecal samples from Wisconsin, USA - O1105 metagenome | ecosystem: Host-associated > Mammals > Digestive system > Large intestine > Fecal...
ATCAGAGATTCCGGCAAGCTCCTTTCTATGCGGGTTTGTGGGTGTTAGACCTGCGTTCAAGTCCGGCCACCGGTAGTACATGGCGAAAAGTTCGCCTGTGAGAAAAGCGGTAGAAATGCAGGGGGATAGGGCTCTGATGTTGTCCGTTTTGTACTTATTATTTGTATTGAAAAGGAACTGTTACAATGAAGCAAATCTCAGAGTAACAGTTCCTTTGCATATTTTCGGAAGAACTAATTTACGTACTTCTTTAATGTTGCTTCAACAGCTCCTACGCCGCTTGAAAGCTGAGCGAAATAGTTCTTTACGGTGTCGGCCATACCGATGGAAACCAAATCAACACCGAAGACCTTCTCGTTGGAGAGCAGCTTGTTCAGCCTGCTCAAATCCTTGGGAGCATCAGACAACTCATAATCCTTTACATAAGCGCTTGCAGCTTCCAACAGTGGGTCTGCACTGGGGGTGAAGGTGTTGCCTCTGTCATCCACAGCCATGAGATATCTCAGCCAGCCTGCAAATACCAGAGGAATCAGCTTTAAGTCCGCAACATTCAGGGAGGGATTCTTCTGATATGCCTTGATGGTCTCACCGAAGCGGATGGCAAGTTTCTGTGAGGTATCGGTGGCAATTCTCTGAGGGGTATCCGGCATAAAAGGATTAGGAATACGGACATTTACCACCTGGTCGATAAACTCCCTAGGGTCAAGGATACCGGGATTTACTACCACGGGAAGACCTTCTGAGTAACCGATAACTTCAACCATTTTCTTTAACAGAGGATTTTTCATCTCCTCGGAAATCAGGGTGTAACCCAACAGGCAGCCGTAGATTGCCAGAGTGGTGTGCAGGGGATTTAAGCAGGTGCAGACTTTCATCTTTTCTACTTTGTCCACGGTCTCACGGTCCGTGAAGATGATGTCGCCCTTGTCCAGAGCGGGCTTTCCGTTGGGAAAAGCATCTTCAATAACCAAGTATTCACATTCCTCCGCATTGACGAAGGGCGCGATATAGGTGTTTTTGGAGGTGATGACAGGGTCAAGCTCCTCAATGCCGTCCGCAGCCAGCATTGCTTCCACTTTTGCGTCGGGTCTGGGTGTAATCTTGTCAATCATGGACCAGGGGAAGGTAACCTTGGATCTGTCCTCCACATAGTCCAGAAAGTTCTTGTCAGCCAGCCCATTTTCGCACCAGGCCTTTGCAAAAGCGCTTACTGCCGCGTAGAGCTTGTCACCGTTGTGGGAGCAGTTGTCCATGCTCACCATGGCGATGGGAAGCCTGCCGCATGCAAATCTGTGATACAGGAGGGAAACCACCTTGCCCAGATAGCTGTCGGGTGCCTCAGGCCCCTTTTCAAAGTCTGCGGCGATGGCGGGGAGAACATTGCCCTTTGCGTCGGTGACGGCATAGCCCTTTTCGGTAATGGTAAAACTTGCCATCTGCAGGGAAGGCTTTGCGAAGATTTCCTTCAGCCGGGAGTACTCCGCCTGATTTTTGCTGTCCAAAATAAGGGACTCCATTATACTGCCCACCACAGTCTTTTCCACGGTGTTGTCAGCCTTTAAGGTGGCGAGGATGGTAAGGTTATCGTGAGGACGGTTGCTCTTTTCGATAATCTCGTAGTCGTAGCCCTCAGCGGCAATGAGACCGGTGTCCAGGATACCGCGGTTTAAGAGATTTTGAACCACATTTGCCTGAAAGGCACGGAAGATATTTCCTGCGCCGAAGTGAATCCAGGTGGGATTCTCATAAGTGTTTTTCTTTACTGCTTCGTAATCGAAGGTGGGGAGAGAGTAGCCCGCAGCTTCAAAGGCTGCACGGTCTGCTTCCAGTCCTGCTCTTGTCAATTTCATAGTTTGCCTCGTTTCTGCGCGGCAGTATCATTTTGCTGTCCTGCGCCGCGCCGGACAAAGACAGCAGATACCAATCGGAACAATCAGTCCAAAGAAGATATACGGCATAAGTAAGTATTTTGTTGCAACGGTGAAAATACTGAGAATAGTATCTCTGTCAAAGCGGAAAATTATGCCTTTTTGTGTTGCTTTTCAATGGCTTCCCAGAGCCCGTTCAGGTAAGTTGCTCCCAGCGCTCTGTCATAGAGACCGTAACCGGGCATAGCCACCTCATCCCAAATCATGCGTCCGTGGTCGGGGCGGATGGGTCCGGTAAAGCCGATGTCGTAGAGTGCCAGCATAATCTCATACATATCAAAGGTTCCGTCACTGGAAAGATGAGCAGACTCCTCAAAGTCGGTGGGAGAATTGAATTTCAGGTTGCGAACATGTGCAAAGTGGATTCTGCCCTTCAGTGAACGAATCATATCGGGCAAATCATTCTCAAGGTTGGTCCCGTAGGAGCCGGAGCAGAAGGTAACGCCGTTGTGTGGGTTGTCCACCATCTTCATCATGCGCAGGATATTTGCTTTGTTGATGATGATACGGGGCAGACCGAATACGCTCCAGGCGGGGTCATCGGGGTGAATTGCCATATTGATATCATATTTGTCGCAGGTAGGCATGATACGCTCCAGGAAGTACTTGAGGTTTGCAAAAAGCTTTTCATCATCCACATCTTTGTACATCTCAAAGAGTTCCTTGATATGTGCCATTCTCTCAGGCTCCCATCCGGGAAGAATGGCTCCGTTGGAGTCTCCGCTGATGGAGGCAAACATGTCCTCGGGGTTCAGTGCGTCAACCGCTTCCTGAGTGTAAGCCAGCACGGTGGAACCGTCGGGACGGACTCTCGCAAGCTCTGTTCTGGTCCAGTCGAAGACGGGCATGAAGTTATAGCATACCATGTGTACACCGGCCTGACCAAGGCGTTCCAGGGTGGTGATATAGTTGTCGATGTACATGTCTCTGTCGGGAGTTCCCACCTTGATGGCATCATGGATGTTGACGCTTTCGATGCCTGCCAGTTCCAGACCTGCATCTTCAATTTCTTTCTTTAATGCCAATATATCCTCCATCGCCCACACCTCGCCGGGCTTTGTGCCGTAGAGCGTGGAAATTACTCCGGTTACACCGGGAATCTGTCGAATCTGTTTCAAGGTTACGGTGTCGTATTTGCTGCCGTACCAGCGCAGTGTCATCTGCATGATATAACCCTCCGTTTGTCATTTTGCTCGGACAGCAGTCTGCCCGGCTATTGCTCCGGTCGGAAAATTTATCCAACCTGTTTATATGTAGTATATCTCAAATCAAAATGCAGGAAAAGAACATATATTGCTTGAAATAGTGCAAAAATTGCTCTAAACTGTAAAGGTAGGTGGGGGAGCGCGAAAAGATGTGAGAGAATCATGTCTACAGGGAAGCAAGCAGGAAGCAAGCAGGAAGCAAACAGGAAGCAAACAGGAAGAAAGCAGGAAGAAAGCAGGAAGAAAGCAGGAAGCAAGCAGGAAGCAAGCGGGAAGAAAGCAGGAAGCAAGCAGGAAGTAAGTAGGAAGTAAGTAGAAAGTAAGCAGGTCAGAGGAAGGACGAGAATATCAATATGGCAGAGGAAAGACACATCAGAAAACGGGAAGCTGCTGACGAGCGTCAGTACATGATAAACGAAGATTACGAGGTGTATGAGAAACAGGGTGCGCCCATGGGAGCAATCTCTTTTCACTATCACAATTTTTACGAGATTATCTATGTGCTGGAAGGAGAGTATTCCTCGTTGATAGAGGACAGAACCTATCATATGAAAAAGGGGGACTTCCTTCTGATAGACCAGAATGTAATGCACAAGTATCATTATGTGGAAAAGAAACATGATTCTTCCAAACGGATTATTCTCTGGGTGACGCCGCAGATGTTGTCCTCACTCTCGGAAGCGGATATGGATTTGTCAGCCTGTTTTCACGGCAAGGAATCCTGTGCTTATCATTTCCCGATTTATTACGAGGAAATGCTGCAGGGATATCTATTGAAACTGGCTATGACACAGATGCAGGAATCTGCGGATATGGGGGCAAAGAAAGTGTTGGACAGGGGCTGCCTGACCCTGTTTTTTGTCTATTTGAATATATTGTGCGCCAGAGAGGAATACCTGTTTGCACAGGAGGATTTGGTAAGTCATCCCATGGTAGAACAGGTATCCGCGTATATTGACGCCCATTTGACAGAGCGGATAACGGTGGAGGATTTGGCTGAACAGGTGCATATGAGCAAATACTATTTTCTGCGGAAGTTTAAGGAGCTTACCGGAGTCACTGTCCATGCTTTTGTAATTGACAAACGGCTGATTAAGGCATGTGAGGCGCTGCGCTCCGGCAAGAATGTGACAGAGTGCCGGCAGCTTGCAGGCTTTTCCGACTACACTTCTTTTTTGCGGAATTTTAAGGGAACTTTCGGTGTCTCTCCGGGAAAATATATGGAATACCTGATTCAGGACAATCAGTAGCGGAGAAAAGTGGTACAAGGAAATATTTATATCGGGAGCCGGTGGCAAAAGTGGTGAACAGGCGGTATCAAACAAGTGGATGGGACTATTCCATGTATTTGGGATGGTTTACGGATGCTGTAACAAGAGCAATGTTTGAAAAGGGCCTGGCGTTATTGAAAGAGCAGGAAGAATCAGGGAAAACTAGGGAAAACCGGCGCGGAGAGAATGTCCGTGCCGGTTTTTTGACGCGCACTATGGCGCACACTATTCAGCCGGGCTCCGCTATTCTGGTAACGCCCACATAGATGTCGGAGATTGCGTACCAGGTAGGGTAGTCTGTGACACCTGTCTGGGGCAAATCAAAAATCTCCTGGAAGGTACGCACTGCTTCTGCGGTGGCAGGCCCGTAGATTCCGTCTGCTGTGACAGTGGGGATGGCGGGATAATTGCGTGCGATGCGGTTCAGCTGGTTTTGCAACTGGCGAACCTTTTCGCCGGACGCGCCGATTCCCAAATCATAGCCGGGCCAGGAGGAGGGCACACCTGAGATGAAGTCCGCCGAATTGATATACATATCATTTCCGTAATAGTAATGAATAATATCAATAGCGGAATAGCCTTGGTCACCTAAATACTTGGAACCCCACTGGCTTAAGCCGTCGCAGGTTACCCGTTTGCCGTCACAGTAGGAGGTAAAGATAGGCTGCCGCACCCCGGGGCGTGAGAGGAAATTGGCAAAAATAGTATCTACAAGGTAATCTATATTTTCATAAATGTTCCTGCCGTACACCCATTTCTGGTCGTATGCTGTGGAGGAGGTAATGGTGAAATCATATCCCTGATTGCGATACCATTCCGTGTACACTCTGTTCAGGGTAAAGGACTGAATAACCAGAATATTGGCGTAGAGGGAACTCTCCGGCCAGGTAGTGTAAATTTCACAGGATGCCACATTTTTGATATAGTCTTTATAGCGAACCCAGTAATTCGGCGCGGTTGGATCTTCGGGAACTCCGTCGTGGACGATGATGTACTCGGGAATTACCACCCGGCTTAAGACGATTTCCCCGGTCTCGGCCATGGGCTTGATTTCATCCTCCGGTATCTTGGGAGGATACTCTCCGAACAGAGTATGGGCAGGAATGATGACAATTTTCTCTTCTTCCTCGGTGGTGGCAATAGGATTCATGCGGATAGGCTGAAGGGAAAGTTCATCGGCAAAGACCTCGGAGCCGGACACCAGTACCGGCTCGTAGCCTTCCGCCGTGACGGTGATGTTGTATTCGGAGTAGGGCTGCTCTATGGCCTCAGGATTCAGGGAAAGAGCAAGAGGCGGAGCGGGCAGTTCAACGGTGGGAGTCTGACCGGAGCTGTCCGTGGTAAGTACTTCCAACGGCTGTTCCGGGTCTCCGGTGTAGGAGATGGTGACCGTGGCGTTTTCTACAGGAATTTGGCCGATGGCGGACACAACACTTATTTTCATCGAACCGGCATAGCGGGTGTCAATGGGTTCCGGCTCTTGAGCGGCAGACAGTGTATATTTGGACAAAGTTTCTTCAGACATAAGTTTCCTCACAGGGTTAGTTATGTTATCTATATGCTTTTTTTTGAAAAATGTGAAAAAGGGTATTGACAAAATATAAATCCATGCGTATTATTGTATTATAAAGTTAATACAGCGGTACAAAAAGAGGAAAGGGGGTATTGTGAAGTGCCGGTATATATTATGGGAACAGATGGCTGGCGGCAGGGTTTATCAGTGGCGTTTTCTATAAAGAACAGGAAAGTAAATCAAAAAATCAGAAAGGATGAAAAAGATGGCATGGGATTTGGATTCTGACAGACCGATTTATGCACAGCTTGTGGAGCGAATTCAGATGCAGATTGTTTCAGGACAATATCCGCCGGGAGGCAAACTGCCAAGTGTCAGAGATTTGGCAGCAGTGGCAGCGGTGAACCCGAATACGATGCAGAAAGCTTTTGCGGAGTTGGAGAGAAGCGGTCTGATTATCACACAGAGAACTAATGGCAGAACTGTTACCGAGGATGAGGAAATGATTCGGCAGATAAAGGCGGAACTGGCGAAAGAGCATGTGGACGCTTTCTTCATAAAAATGAAGAAGCTGGGTTACACGGAACAGGAAGCAGTGGAACTGTTAAAGAAAAAATATGAGGGAGAAAAGGAATGAACGAATTGGTTGAAATTGTAGGATTGACAAAAGCCTACGATGCAAAAAATGTAGCAGTGAACAATATCACGCTGACACTTCCCAGGGGCAAGATTATCGGACTTCTGGGACCTAACGGAAGCGGAAAGACAACGTTAATCAAAATGATGAACGGTCTTCTGACTCCGAATCAGGGAAGTATCAAAATAAACGGACAGTATGTGGGTGTGGAGTCAAAGGCCCATGTGGCGTATCTCCCCGACAGGACATATCTGTCCGGCGGGCAGAAGATTAGCCAGATTCTGGATTACTTCTGCGATTTCTACGCAGATTTTTCAAAGGAGAAGGCACTGGAGATGCTGCACAGCCTGAACATTGACCCTTCCGTAAGGCTGAAAACCCTGTCCAAGGGCAATAAGGAAAAGGTGCAGCTGATTCTGGTGATGAGCCGCCAGGCTGATTTGTATATTCTGGATGAGCCCATTGCAGGCGTTGACCCTGCAGCCAGGGATTATATCCTGCGTACCATTATCAACAATTATAACCCGGAGGCAACTGTTATTATCTCTACACACTTAATCGGAGATATTGAACAGGTGTTGGATGAGGTTATCTTTATGCGCTACGGTCATTTGGTGCTTTACACCTCCGTAGACAATATCAGAGAGCAGCACGGCAAGTCTGTGGATGCTTATTTCAGGGAGGTGTTCGCATGTTAGGAAAGTTGTTGAAGCATGAATGGAAAGGTATTTATAAGGTTGGATGTCTGTTTCTGGTTGCGCTGCTTGGAGTATCTTTCTTAGGCTGGCTGGCATTTCAGTCCCCTATGTGGAGGAGCCTTGCGGAGGATACCGTTTATCAAAGCGGTGTACTCAGCCTGTTGGATGTTGCCAGTGTATTTACTCTGTTTTTATATGCACTTATGCTTGTGGCTGCTTCTGTGGGAATCATGGTGTATCTGGCCATCCATTTTTATAAAACCATGTATACGGATGAAGGCTACCTGACTCATACACTTCCGGTTACCAAGAACAAGCTGCTGTTTTCCAAAATTTTTATCAGCGGTATCTGGGTAATGATTGTTACGGTAGCAGTATTGTTTTCGCTGTTTGGATTGATGAACTCCCTGATAGGAGCAGTGCTGCCTGAAAGCTATAGCCTCATAGAGTTTTGGAGCTTTTTCTTCAATGAGTTCGGAGAGGTGTTGGTGATAGCGTTTGAGGAAGGCTTAGGTCTGAACCTGACCGTATACACAGTTTACTTTATCATAAACCTGATAATCAGCCCTTTTGTATCCATGATTATTATATTTGGCGCAATTTCTATGGGACAGCTTTTTACCAAGCACAGAGTACTGATGGCAATCGTCAGCTATTTCGGTGTGACACTGGTCAGCGGAATCTTGGGTTCCGTTGTAGAGGGAATTATCACTGCAGCTCATGTGAACAGTGATTCCATTGAAATAGTGGGCAGTTACTTCAATACAACTCTCAGTGCATCTTCCATTATCAATATTGTTGTGGCGGTGGGAATGTATCTGATATCCTATTTCGTGACGACAAAGAAGCTGAACATGGAATAGTCCGGTATATAAGATAAATATGGGCCGATTCCGAAGGGAGGAGGCCCATAGGAAAGGGTTGGTACATAATTGAAAAACGTGATGAAAAAAGTGGGATGGACGATTGTATCGTTGCTGCCCATTTTGTTGTATTTCGGAATACAGGTGGGATGCTCCTTTGGAGCGTCTTTGGTGATAACCATAATAGTGTCGGCTCAGAACGCCGGAAAAGGACTCAGCGCCGGAGAAATTACAATTCTTGCCACCCAAAAGGTCATGGAAAATATTGTCCTGATTCTGATTGTTAGTCAGTTGGTTGCAACTCTTGGGTTTGGGTTGTGGTACTATCTTGCATACGGAAAGAAGAAGCGGCCTGAGGGAACGGAAAAACCTGTGCCGGTTCACTTTTTGCTGATTGTGGTCATGGGAATCCTGGCGCAGTTTTTCATCAGCAGTATTTTGAACCTGGTACAGAGCTATGCGCCACAGCTGTTGGAGCAATACAATGAATTGATGGAGCAGATGGGAATTTTGGAAGGGACGGCACTGACGCTGTTTTCTACCGTAGTTCTGGCACCTCTGAGCGAGGAATTGGCCTGTAGAGGAGTCATTCTGAAACTGGCAGGCAAAGTGAGTCCGAAGTTCTGGTTTGCCAATGTGATTCAAGCATTGGCTTTCGGAATTCTGCATGCCAATTTGGTTCAGGGTATTTACGCTTTTGGACTGGGGCTTTTGTTGGGAGCGCTCTACGGTAAATTTAAAAACATCTGGCTGTGTATGCTGCTGCATGCGGTTATGAATGCGTCCTCGATGTTAGTAGGACCTGTGTATATGCTGCTGGCTCCCGACAGTGGGAACCCCACGGTAGCAGCGCTGGCAGCAGTGTTGGCGTTATCGGCGGTTTTGCTTGCCTTGTGTGCGAGTGCCTTGCTTGGAAGGAGAAATAGGACGACGTCTCAATAATTGGTGACAGTTCAGCTTGATTCTCAAAGTCTGCACAGTATGCGGTTAAATACCGGTGTCTTGTTCAGTCTCACAAAGTTATGTGGCTTGTTTCGCCCGGCAGAATATGTGATACAGCCATGTGAGACTGTCCTGAGCGTCGGTACTTAGCGAGGTGCTTTCGAACTTAGTACCGTTACTGCGAAGGTTCAAGCGAAAGCGTGTCGAACAGGGCTGTGTGGCATATCACTGCCGGAAAGTTACCGAAAGCTGAACTGTTACAATAATTATGTCATTTCGTGAAATAAAATTTGCCCTGCGGTTGATTCTTTGATATAATGGACGCATAAGCGACGAACGCAGCCGGGCGAGCAAAGTGGTGTAGACCTGCTTGCAGGGATACACCACTTTGTTTGCCCGGATATGTGAGTGCAACGAACACTTCGAAATCGAAGATTTCGGAGTGGCGTTAGTCGCGGGCAGCGTGAGGTGAGTATGAATGCAGAAGATAATCAATCAGATTCTGGAGGGAAACTTCGATTACGAGAATGGTTCTCTTGATTTCTCCTGCTCAAAAATAGAGCTTTCCCTGAAAAAGGGGGAAGTGTATGAAGGCTCTTTCCATATCTATGCTCCTCAGGGTCGATTTACCGGCGGAAGCGTGCTGTCCTCCGATTTGAGGATGGAGTGTGTGACCGGGGAATTTGTGGGCGATGAGGAGGAAATTTTTTTCCGCTTTCACGGTGAAAAGCTGGAAGAGGGAGATGTGGTAAAGGGCAATTTTTATATCATCAGCAATCAGGGAGAATACTATCTTCCCTTTGTGGTGTCGGTGGAACATACCGTTCTGAATTCCTCTGTCGGTGCAATCCGGAATCTGTTTCATTTTGCCAATCTTGCCAAAAGTAACTGGCAGGAGGCAGTTACACTCTTTTATTCCCCCGATTTTCCCCTTGTCTTGTCCGGCAGTGACATGCAGTTCGCAGACGCTTACCGTGCGTTGTCGGTATATGAAGGTTCCGAGCAGAATGTGGAGGAATTCCTGATATGTGTGAACAAGAAACAAAAGGTGGAATTTCTGGTACAGGAAGAAAAACTTGTACTGGATGTGGCTAAGGCAACCGGTGCGTACGGGATGACAGAGAAGGAACTGACCATCGTGCGGAACGGCTGGGGCTATACAGGACTTTGTGTGGAGTGCATCGGAGACTTTTTGTTTACGGAAAAGGAAATGCTCACCGATGACGATTTTCTGGGGAATTACTGTGCGCTTCCGGTTTTTATTGACAGCAGTCTCTGCCGGGAGGGAAAGAACTTTGGACAGATAATGCTTTATAACTCCTATGTATCGCTCACCGTACCCGTGACAGTAAAGGTGGGAGAAGGTTCCGCAGCCCGTTCCCAAAATATGACCAGAAAGCGCAGTACGGTACAGCTGATGGAGCTCTATCAGGCATTCCGCACCAGAAAAATCAGTACGGCGACGTGGCTGAAGGAGACGGGAAAACTGGTGGAAAAGCTGGTAGCCATGGATGAAAACGATGTGTCAGCCAGACTGTTCCAGGCCCAGCTTCTCATAACGGAGGAAAGCTTTAATGAAGCCGGATGGATATTGGACCATGTGGCAGAACTCCTTGAGAAGGGAGCCGGTAACGATACACTTCTTGCTTATTATCTGTATCTGACTACGTTGATTCATCGGGAAGAGGATTATGTTGACAGAGTGGCGGCAGAGGTAGAGCATATTTACCGTAAGGACAATGCAGACTGGAGGGTGGCTTGGCTGCTTTTGTATCTGTCGGAGGAGTATCACAAATCTGCTACAGGAAAGTGGATTTTCCTGGAAAAGCAATACAATATAGGCTGCACCAGCCCGATGCTGTATATAGAGGCTGTGGCGCTTTTAAATAACAATCCGGCGCTGTTAAGGAGGCTGGGAGATTTTGAACTGCAGGTTGTCTGGTACGGCGCAAGGCAGGAACTGCTGAAGCAGGAAGTGGTGGAACAGCTGATTTATCTGGCTGACAGGAAAAAGGATTATTCCGATGTACTGTACAGAACCCTGAAAAAACTGTACGGTAAGAAGAACGATGTCCGTCTTTTACAGCAGATATGCGGACTCCTGATTAAGGGAGGTAAGACCGGAGAGAAATATTTTGACTGGTACAGGGCGGGAGTGGAGAACAGTCTGAGAATCACGAATCTGTACGAGTACTATATGATGTCACTGAATACGGAAAAACAGCAGGAAATTCCGAAAATGATACTGATGTATTTTTCTTATCAGAACAATCTGGATTATGAGCATACGGCATATCTTTATGATTACATATTGCAGAATGAATCGCAACTGGGAGACATCTTTGAAACTTACCGTCTGCGGATGGAGCATTTTTGCCTTGAACAGATTACAAAGCAACATATTAACCGGCAACTGGCAGATATCTATAACCGGCTGTTTCAACCGGGCATGATTACGGAGCAGACCTGTGAACCTTTTTCAAAACTGCTTTTTGCTCATTTGATTCGGGTGGAGGACGACCGGCTGCAGAAGGTGTATGTGTATCAGCCGGGAAATCTGTATCCCACAGAATATGTCCTGAATGAAGGGAAAACGTGGGTTTCCCTGTATGGCAACAATTATACCATTGTTTTCGAGGATGCATGGAATAACCGCTTTGTCCGCAATGTGGAATACACCATGGAAAAGCTGATGATACCCGGAAAGTTCCTGCGCCTTCTGGCACCTTACTCCATGAATAATCCTGAGCTTGACCTTTATCTTTGCGACGGAGAGAGAGAGGGGGCTTTCGATTCCGCGGAAAGTGCGGATCGTGCTCTCAGAGTGGTGAGTTCCGATTATGTTGACCAAAAGGTGAAGAGGGAACTGGCACTGAAACTGTTGCAGTATTATTATGACTCGGATGACATGCGTGCACTGGACGAATATCTGGTGCAGATATCTCCGGAAATGTTCACCGCGGAGGAGAGAAATGTGGTGATGCGCTTTATGGTGCTCCGGGGAAACTATGATTTGGCGGGCCTGTGGCTGAACGAATACGGCCCCTATTTTATGGATGCAAAGCTGTTGGTGAGGCTGATAAGTCCGCTGATGGAGCGTAGCAACATGGTGGAGGATGAGGTGCTGACAGCTGCGGCTGTCTATGCCTTCCAAAAAGGGAAATATGACAGTACGGTTCTGCGTTATCTGTCCGCATATTACAGGGGAATGACGAAGAACATGCGGGACATTTGGAAAGCAGCGAAATCTTTTGAGGTAGACTGCTACAGGTTGTGTGAGACAATTCTGGTGCAGATGTTGTATTCCGGTTCTTTTGTCGGAGAAAAGATGGAAATCTTTCGCTATTACATTTCCCAGGGACCCAAGCCGGAAGTGGAGGAGGCTTTCCTGGCTCAGTGCTCTTTTGATTATTTCGTCAAGGAGAGAGTTACGGAGAAGGATGTTTTTGAAGAGATACAGCGTATGTATCTCAGGGGAGAACCGGTACAGAAGGTGTGCAAGCTGGCCTTCCTGAAATATTATGCGGAAAACCATGACGAACTGACTCAAACGGCATCGGAACTGGTTGGAGAATTTTTGACGGAATTTATGAATATGGGTGTTCATCTTGAATTTTTCCGGGAATACAGGGAGAATGAATGGGTGGTTCAGGAAATGGCGGACAAGACCATTATTGAGTATCATGCGAACCCGTCAGCCAAGGCCTGCATTCATTATGTCATGCTTCACGAGAACGGGGAATCCGATGAGTACAGCTCTGAATATATGAAAGAAATATACGGCGGTGTCTGCTTTAAGGAGTTTATTTTGTTCTTTGGCGAGAGCCTCCAGTACTATATCACGGAGGAACTAAACGGAGATGAGCAGCTGACGGAAAGCGGGACTCTGCAAAAAAGTGATATCAGAGGCAGCGAGAGTGACAGCAGATATCATCTGGTCAATGACATTGTGATAAGCAAGACCCTTCAGGATTATGATACCATGGATAATCTTCTGGAGGAATATTACAGAAAAGAATTCCTGAACAGCAGATTGTTTGAACTGAAATAGGGAGGAAAGGAGCAGGCATGGGATTTTTAAGCAGCGAAAAGGTCATTGTAGGCTATGACCTGGGGAATGAATTTTCCCAGATAAGTTTCAGCCGCTCCGAGTCGGGTGAGGTAGAAACTCTTTCCCAGGTGGCGGGAGCCGAGAACTATAATATCCCTACGGTGCTCTGTAAACGAAGTGGTGTAAATCAGTGGTTTTACGGGAAGGAAGCAATCAGATACGGGGAGGAGCAGCAGGGAATTTTGGTGGAGAACCTGTTGGAACTGGCTTTGGACGGAGAGCCGGTGCTCATAGACGGAGAGAGCTTTGAACCGGTGGCACTTCTGGCACTGTTTTTTAAGAGAAGTCTGGGTCTTCTGTCACAGGTGGCATCCTCCGACAGAATTGAGGCACTGATGATTACCTGTGAGGTGCTGGATCACCGAATCCTGGATATTCTTAACGGGGTGGTGGCGGGAATTCATTTAAAGGGTGTCAAGGTTGCTTTTCAGAGCCACACGGAGAGCTATTACAGTTATATGATTCATCAACCCAGGGAACTCTGGGCATATCAGTCGGTGCTTTTTGCTTATAGAGGTAGTTGCATAAAAACATACCGCATGGAATGTAATAAGCGGACTACACCCGTGGTTGCCTTCATTGAGGAGAGGGAGTTCCCGTTCCCACAGCGTGAAGATATGTCGAGGGCGGAGGAACTGGACAGCGGACTCCTGAAAATTGCAGGGGAAGTATTTGAGGGAAATATCATCGGAAGTGTCTTCCTGATAGGTGATGGCTTTGACCGGGAGTGGATGAAAGATTCTCTCCGTTATCTCTGTAAAAACAGGAGAGTGTTTCAAGGGAATAATCTGTTCAGTAAGGGTGCGTGCTTCGGAATGCAGGAGCGCCTGAATGTCAGCGAGGTGGGAAAGGAATATGTGTTCCTGGGGAATGACAAGCTAAAGGCGAATATCGGTATGAGCCTTATGCGTCAGGGACAGGAATCCTACTATGCGATTCTGGATGCGGGTGTCAACTGGTATGAAGCGGAACACGAGATGGAATTTTACATCAGAGACGGTAGCGAGATTACCCTGACCATCACTCCGCTCATAGGAAAGAGCGGAAAGCTGGCGCAGATTGTCCTGGAGGATTTTCCCGGGACAATCGCAAGACTCAGAGCCCGATTTTATCTGGAGGCGGAGAATCTGCTGGTGGTGGAAATCGAGGATATGGGATTTGGTGAAATCAGACCGGCTACAGGCCGGAGCTGGAGAGAAAAAATTGAGCTGTACTAGGAGGCTGTTATGCGCGTCAGCGTATGTGTGGGAAATTATGCGGAAACTCCATATTGTATACCGGGACTGGGAATCAATGTCTACTCCATGGAGGAACTGTGCTACTGCATGAAGGAGAATGCTTTCCTTTTGGACTTTTCCATGATGAATGACGCTCTGGCGGACTGGATTGACAGAGAGTGTGGGTTGCGCGAACTGGCAAAAACCCTTTATCCGCTGATTCACAAAAAAGGTTCCCTCAGTGCTTTTGTGGTGACGCTGATGAACTTTGTCGGACTCTACGATGAGCAGCAGGTGGCGGAAGTTGAGCAGGTACTGAAGCAGGGAGCGGGCTTAAGTAATATTGAGAAGAAAAAGAGTCAGATAGATTATCTGGTGAGGAAGAAGAAATATGCAGCAGCAATCAGAAGCTATGACGCACTGATTGATAAATGGCAGGAACAGGTAAGCGAGGGGGCTCCCCTTCCGGCAGTGAGCTGTCTTGCGGCTGTCTGGCATAATATGGGAGTGGCTTACACCGGATTAATGATTTATGATAAGGCGGCAGAGTCCTTTCGGAAGGCTTACGAGACAGATGCGCGGGAAGATTTCTACCGCGACTATCTGGCGGCAAAAAGAATGGAACTGTCGGAGAGTGAATATGTAGCCTTTGCGGCGGAAGACACGGAAGGATACGGGCTTGCGCTGGAACTGGAGAAGGATGTGGAGCAGTTGGTGCGGGAATGGGAGCAACAGCCGGAATATCTGAGACTGAATAACAGACGTGAACTTCGGACCGGCGATAACAAGCAGCGCTACTATGATGAAAGCGAGCAGCTTACCCAGACCCTAAAGGAGAGCTATCGGCGCAGTGTGACCGACTGATGGGAGTTTACGGATGACATTTTGGAAGAAACTATTCGGGAAGAAAAAAGTACATGAACAGGTACCGGAAGACTGGGAGAATATTGTCTACGACAGGGATAATGTAGATTTTGAGGATGAAGAACAAAGAAGCCGGTATATTACCAACTGTCTGGAACAGATAGCGGATGCTTCCAGGGAGATGAATCTGCTGACAGGGGAGTATTCTCTGGTGACCTCCTACCTGACGGATATGGAGGAGATTGAAGCCCTTCCCGGTGAGGAGAGGGAGGAACTGGACGGTATTGCCAGACGGCTTCACACATTGGAACAGGAATGCGAAAGGTACCGCGGGAAAAAGAACCGCATGAGCGATGGTGATTATTATCACATGCGCAAGCAGGAGGATGAGATTCAGGAGGGAATCAGTAAGCTGACGGAATGTGAGAACTACGGAGATTTAATCAGGCAGGACCTGAAACGGTTGGATATGGAGAAGCATGCCTATGAATACCGCCGTTCTGAACTGGAAACCATGATGAACAATTTTCGCGGAATGTCTGTTATTTTTCTCACTGCCTTTGCAATGTGTATGGTGCTTTTGCTGATATTGCAGTTTGCGTTTGAGATGAATACCCGCGTGGGCGGACTTCTGGCAGTAGGTGCTGTGGCTGTGGCGGTGACGGTGCTGCTTGTCAAATATATGGACGGCGAAAAAGAACTGCATCGCGTAGAAGGTGCTATTTCCAGACTGATACAGCTTCAGAACAAGGTGAAAATCAGATATGTAAACAATAATAACCTGCAGGATTATCTTCGCATTAAGTACAACACGGACTGCTCCGGAACACTGCAGAAGCGCTGGCAGCAGTATCAGCAGGAGAAGGAAGAGCGCAAGGAGTATGCGGAGGCAGAGGCAAAGACAGAATATTATCAAAAGCAGCTGGTGGCAAAAATGAACAACTACCGTATCACAGACCCGGACAGATGGGCAGCCAGGCCGGGAGCCCTGTTGGACAAGCGCGAGATGGTGGAGATGCGCCATGAATTGATTTTGCGACGTCAGACCCTGCGGAAACAGATGGATTACAATAATACGGTGGCGGAGAATGCCAGAAAAGAAATCATGGAAATTGTGAACAGATACCCTGCCTACGGCTCGGAAATTCTTGCCATGGTAGATAAATACGAGAGCGAAACCTGACGCTTTTTCGGAACTCTCACTATTGACTTATAAATTTGTGTGGGATATGATTATTCAGTCGAATATCAAATGAGAGGTAAGCAAATCAGTGACAGAAAACATTTTCATTCAGACAGAAGACAGTGATAAGCTTAAGGAAGAGTGCGGTGTATTCGGTGTCTATGACTTTGATGGACACGATGTGGCATCCACGATTTACTATGGTTTGCTGGCACTTCAGCACCGGGGGCAGGAGAGCTGCGGTATCGCTGTCAGCGACACCAATGGTCCCAAGGGAAAAGTGCTTTCCGCTAAGGATATGGGGCTGGTAAATGAGGCTTTTACAACGGAGCAGCTGGAAAAGCTGAAGGGCGATATCGGAGTGGGACATGTACGCTATTCTACGGCGGGAAGTTCCACGCGGGAAAATGCACAGCCTCTGGTGCTTAACTATGTGAAGGGCACGTTGGGGCTGGCTCATAACGGCAATCTTATCAACACTCCGGAACTCAGACGGGAGCTTGCCTATACCGGAGCCATTTTCCAGACAACAATTGATTCAGAGATTATTGCGTATTACATAGCCAGAGAGCGCCTGAATTCCAAGACGGTGGAGGAAGCCGTGGGACGTGCCATGGACAGAATTAAGGGAGCCTATTCTCTGGTAATTATGTCACCCAGAAAGCTGATTGGAGCGAGAGACCCCTTCGGGTTTAAGCCGCTCTGTATCGGAAAGAGGGACAACGCTTACCTTCTTGCAAGCGAGAGTTGTGCGCTGGATACCGTGGGGGCGGAGTTTATCAGAGACGTACTTCCCGGAGAAATTGTCACAATTTCTCCCGAGACGGGCATACAGTCTGACATGAGCCATGCGATTCCGAAGGAGAAGCATGCAAGATGTGTGTTTGAATATATCTACTTTGCAAGACCGGACAGTGTCATTGACGGCACCAGTGTTTACCATTCCAGAATCATGGCAGGAAAATTTCTTGCCATGGATTCTCCCGTGGAAGCGGATTTGGTGGTGGGGGTGCCGGAGTCCGGCAATATGGCGGCGCTGGGCTATTCCCTGCAGTCGGGGATTCCTTACGGAACCGCGTTTGTGAAGAATGCTTATGTGGGGAGAACCTTTATCAAGCCCAAGCAGAAGAGCCGTGAGAGCAGTGTGCAGGTAAAACTGAATCCAATCCGAGAGGCGGTGGAGGGAAAAAGAATTATCATGATAGATGACTCCATTGTCCGGGGCACTACTTCAGACCGGATTGTCCGTATGCTGCGGGAAGCCGGAGCAAAGGAAGTACATATGAGAGTCAGCTCGCCGCCCTTCTTATGGCCCTGTTATTTCGGCACGGATGTGCCGGCAAGAGACCAGCTGATTGCATATAACCGGACCGTAGACGAAATCAGACAGATGATTGGTACCGACAGCCTCGGTTATCTGCGCCTGGAACGCCTGAAAGAAATTGTGAACGGACTGGGCATCTGCGAAGGATGCTTTACCGGACAATATCCCATGGACCCTCCCGTGGAAGACATCAGAGGAGATTTTGAGCGATAACGAACGCTGCGTGGACGGGAAGAAAAGCATACGATGCGAGCTTGCTCGCAAGAGGGCGCGAATTCTGCCCCGGCCACATAGAGTGACAACGGACAGCGAGATGAAGCGAAGCGGAATCGAGCTGAGCAGCGTTCGCGAAAGCGTTGAGCACCGTTACTCTATAATTATCTAAGATAAGGAGAACAGAAAATGAGCACAGACAGATACGAAAGCCCACTTTCAGAGCGTTATGCAAGCAAAGAGATGCAGTACATCTTTTCGCCGGACATGAAGTTCCGCACATGGAGGCGCCTCTGGATTGCCCTTGCGGAGACGGAGAAGGAGCTTGGTCTTTCCCAGAACGGCAAGCCGGTCATCACCGACGAGCAGATTGAAGAATTGAAGGCCCATGCCGATGATATTAACTATGAGGTCGCAAAAGCCAGAGAGAAGGAAGTGCGCCATGATGTAATGAGCCATGTCTATGCGTACGGTCAGCAATGCCCCAAGGCAGCGGGTATTATTCATCTGGGAGCCACATCCTGTTATGTGGGTGACAATACGGATATCATTGTCATGACAGAGGCGCTGAAGCTGGTGAAGAAAAAGCTGGTTAATGTGATTGCGGAGCTGGCTGATTTTGCGGAAAAATATAAGAACCAGCCGACTCTGGCATTTACCCATTTCCAGCCGGCCCAGCCCACAACCGTGGGAAAGCGTGCAACCCTGTGGTTGCAGGAGTTCTATCTTGACTTGGAGGATTTGGACTATGTGCTGGGAACCATGAAGCTTTTGGGCTCCAAGGGAACTACAGGCACACAGGCGTCCTTCCTGGAACTGTTTGACGGAGACCAGGAGACCATCGACAAGATTGACCCCATGATTGCGGCGAAGATGGGCTTTAAGGAATGCTTCCCCGTGTCCGGACAGACTTATTCCAGAAAGATGGACACGAGAGTTGTCAATGTACTGGCGGGTATAGCGGCTTCCGCCCACAAGATGAGCAACGATATTCGTCTCCTTCAGCATTTGAAGGAGGTGGAGGAGCCCTTTGAGAAGAGCCAGATCGGTTCTTCCGCCATGGCATACAAGAGAAATCCCATGAGAAGCGAGAGAATTGCTTCCCTTTCCAGATATGTGATGATTGACGCGTTAAACCCTGCAATCACTTCGGCAACCCAGTGGTTTGAGAGAACGTTGGACGATTCTGCCAATAAGAGATTGTCCATTCCCGAGGGATTTTTAGCTGTCGACGGCATTCTGGATTTGTGTCTGAACGTGGTGGACGGGCTTGTAGTGTATCCCAAGGTCATCGAGAAGAGACTGCGCAGCGAACTGCCCTTCATGGCTACAGAGAATATTATGATGGATGCGGTGAAGGCGGGAGGAAACCGTCAGGAGCTGCATGAGCGTATCCGCGAGCTTTCCATGGAAGCCGGGCGCAATGTAAAGGTAGAGGGTAAGGAAAACAATCTTCTTGAGTTGATTGCCGCAGACCCGGCCTTCAATATGAGCCTGGAGGACCTTCAGAAAACCATGGATCCCGCAAAGTATGTGGGACGTTCCAGAGAGCAGGTTGATGCATTCTTAAAGAATGTCATTCGCCCTGTGCTGGAGGAGAATAAAGAGCTGCTGGGTGTCAAGGCAGAAATTAACGTTTAGGAGAAAGAAAAATGGGTGGATTTTTTGGAGTGGCAGCCAAAGAGGATTGCGTATTTGACCTGTTCTTTGGTACGGATTATCATTCCCATCTGGGCACAAGGCGCGCCGGAATGACGGTTTATGACAGAAAGAACGGTTTTAACAGGGCAATTCACAATATCGAGAATGCTCCTTTCAGAACCAAGTTTGACAAGGATGTCAATGAAATGCACGGACAGCTGGGAATCGGCTGCATTTCCGACTATGAGCCTCAGCCCCTGCTGGTTCGCTCCCATCACGGAACCTATGCAATCAGTACGGTGGGCAAGATTAACAATGCGGACAAGCTGGTGCAGGATATCCTGTTCAAGGGTCATTCCCAGTTCATGGAGATGAGCAGCGGTGAGGTGAACGCTACGGAACTGGTGGCGGCGCTGATTAACCAGCAGGAGAACCTGGTGGAGGGAATCCGCTATGCCCAGGAGGCTATTGACGGTTCTATGACGATTCTTGTTATGACACCCAAAGGTATTTATGCCGCCAGAGACCGTCTCGGAAGAACACCCGTGTCTCTGGGAAAGAAGGAGGGTGCGCATTGCGTTTCCTTCGAGAGCTTTGCCTATTTGAATCTGGGCTATACGGCAGACCGGGAACTGGGTCCCGGTGAAATTGTTGTGGTGACACCGGAAGGCGCAAAGACTTTGGTGCAGCCCGGGAAGGATATGAAAATTTGTACCTTTTTATGGATATACTATGGCTATCCTTCCTCCTCCTACGAGGGAATCAGTGTGGAGCAGATGCGTTACAACTGTGGCGCAAAACTGGCGGAGCGAGATAATGTACAGCCTGATATTGTAGCGGGAGTGCCCGATTCCGGTACCGCGCATGCCATCGGTTATGCAAACCGTTCGGGGATTCCTTTTTCCAGACCCTTTATCAAGTATACGCCAACCTGGCCCCGTTCCTTTATGCCCACCATTCAGACCCAGAGGAATCTTATCGCAAAGATGAAGTTGATTCCGGTACAGGATTTGATTGAAAACAAAAGCCTGCTTTTGATAGATGATTCCATTGTAAGAGGCACTCAGCTTCGCGAGACTACGGAATTTCTGTACCAGAGCGGCGCAAGAGAAGTACATATCCGTCCGGCGTGTCCTCCGCTGCTGTTCGGATGTAAGTATTTGAATTTTTCCCGTTCCACTTCTGAGATGGATTTGATTTCCAGGAGAGTTCTGAAGGAGATGGAGCAGGAGGGCAGGGAAATCGACTTAAAGCTTTATGTGGATCCGGACACGGCAGAGTACAATGAGATGGTAGAGAGAATCGGCAGTCAGCTGAACTTTACTACGCTGCGATACCACAGACTGGATGACATGATTGCGTCTGTGGGGATTGACAGGGAGAAGCTTTGTACTTACTGCTGGGACGGCAGAGAGTAGAATTATGTTAAGATTATGTTATGTGGTGGCAGTTTCACTGCCTTTTATTGCCTACTATATTTGCAAGGCACATTATATTGAGAGACACGGCGGAAATTTTTCTGAGGAGAGACGCTACAGAATGGCTCGCAGGTGCATCAGAATCATGATGCGCCACGGTAGAATCGTGACGGAAAGTACCGGTCAGGAATATCTGCCGGAGGAGGGCGGATATGTTATGTATTCCAATCATCAGGGGAAATTCGATACCCTGGGAATCATGATTTCCCATCCTAAGCCCTGTACGATTGTCATGGATTATAACCGCTCCCAGCTTCCCATTGTGGATGCGTTTATTGATTTGGTAAATGGAAAACGTCTGAATAAATCTGATATGAAAAGCCAGGTAAAGACCATACTGGAAATTGCGGACGAAGTGAAAAAGGGCAGAAGGTATATTGTCTTTCCCGAGGGCGGCTATAATCACAATAAAAATGATTTACAGGATTTCCTTCCCGGTTCCTTCAAGTGTGCAACGAGAGTGAAGGCACCCATTGTTCCGGTGGCAATCATTGACTCCTATAAGCCATTTGGTATAAATTCCCTGCGCAAGGTGAAAACCCAGGTGCATTTCCTGCCTCCTATCTTTTTTGAGGAATACAGTGGGATGACAACGTTGCAGATTGCAGAGCTGGTGAAGGACAGAATTGCGGAGGAAATTCATACAAGGCTTTCACGTTGCACAGCGTAGGATTTTTATAATATTACTTCAAACATGATTCTCTCATGTTCCAGGACTTTGGCGCGGATGCTTCCCCTGTGCAGTTCCGCTATGGACTTGGCGATGGAAAGTCCCAGTCCGTAACTGCCGTCGGGGGTACGTGCCTTATCGGCGCGATAGAAACGTTCAAAAACTTTATCCGGTTCGAAGTTTTCTACATCCGCATAATCATTGATGACCTGCAATTTAATCTGTCTGTCTGCGGTGAGCTTCACCGCAACTTTTCCCTTTTCGTCGCAGTATTTCACTGCATTATCCATGAGAATGGACACAACCTGACGGAGCTTTGACTCATCACCGTTATAGGTAATATTTTCCGCGATATCCAAGGTCAGTACTTTTCCCTGGGAGTGGAGAAGATTTTCAAAGGGTTTTACCGTGTCGTAGACAGCATCGCTGAGATTGAAGGAGACAAAGACAGGTTTCTGCTCCTCGTCCATCTTAGCCAGAGCAATCAGGCTGCGTACCAGATTGTTCATTTTCCCTACCTGTTTGTCAATGCTGTCAAACCATTCGCTGTCTCCGTAAATCATGCGTGCCAGTTCGTTGTTGGCGGAGATGACAGTCAGGGGTGTTTTCAGTTCATGCCCTGCATCCGTGACAAACTGTTTCTGCTTCGCGTAGCTTTCGGCTATCGGCCTTACGGCATGCTTGGAGGCGAGAACAATCACAAGCAGTATGGACAGAAAACTGATAACTCCGATGCACAGGGAAATCAGCAGCATGGTGAATACAGAGTAAAGCCCGGAGGAGGCGTTGATCAAGCCGATTACGGTTACCTGATGATTGTTTTTATCTGTCTGTGTTGCCATGCGGAATTTGTAATATTGATACCAGCCTTCGTCTTCCGCCCGGGCGGTCAGTTCTGATATGATGGAAGACAATTCCTCTTCGGAATAGTCACCCGCGCCATTCTGGCGAATTTCCGCAATATCACCGGAGGCGTTCAGATAAATTACACATCCGTCGGAGCGGATGCGAAGTCTGTCCTCAAAATGGGGAAAAAGCTTATCCGGCTCTTTCTCGTCGGGAGGAGGGGTGATTCCCGGTTCCCGTTCCTGACTCTGCTCTCTGAAAAGCATGTCCAGCCGCATATCCAGCTGCCTGTCGGTTTGCAGGAAAAAAACACAGTTGATTGCCGCCATGACAAGAAAAATCATGGTAAAGAGAGCGGCAGCGGTGATGGAAATAAATTTCTTTTGCAGTTTTTTTATCATGGAAATGAATCCCTTCTATTTTTTCTCCAGACAGTAGCCTACACCGCGCACTGCCTTGATACTTACAGGTGCTCCGAGTCTGTCGAACTTTTTTCTCAAATTGGAGATATATACCCAGACGATACTGATTTCTACATCCGATTCCCAACCCCAGATGCGTTCCATGAACTGTTCTGTGGAAATCACCACACCGGGAGTCTGCATCAACAATTGCAGCATTTGAAATTCCCTGCTTACCAGACGTATGCTCTGAGAACCAAAGCTAAGCTCAAAGGTGGACAGATTCAGGGAAAGACCCTCAAATTCCAATGTATCGTTCTGATAATTTTCCTTCCTGCGGAGCATGGCCCGGACTCTTGCCAACAACTCGCTGGCGGCAAAAGGTTTGGGAAGATAATCATCTGCGCCGGCATCCAGACCGCAAACCCTGTCCTCAACCTCTCCCTTGGCGGTGAGGAGCAGTACGGGAGTATTCACACCGGCGCTCCGCAGAGCCTTCAAAACCTCCAAGCCGTCCATGCCGGGCATCATAATATCCAGTATGATGCCGTCATAAGCGCCTTCCGTGGCGTAATCGTAGGCGTCATTTCCGTTGAAGACAGCGTCGATACTGTAATGATTATGCTCAAAGAGAGCCGTGAGAGCTTTTACGATGTCCTTGTCATCCTCCGCAATCAAAAGGCGCATATGGTTCAACCTCCGCTTCTGTCGTACAAGTCTGCCAACTATGTGCATTTATCATAACGCACATGAAAAAAATGGCAAGGGTGCTTATTATCACAGTTTTTTCACATTTCATTTAGGTTGTATTTAGGTTGGGCTGATAAGATAATTCACGTGAAGAGAAAACATGACAGGGAGGTGTCTGAATGGATTCACAGATGGTTTTTAAGAGATATGAGATGAAATATCTGCTGACACGGAAACAAAAGGAAGCGGTTCTGGAAGCTATGAAACCGTATATGGAGGCGGATGCATACGGAAGAAGTACCATAAGGAATATTTACTATGATACAGACAATTACAGGCTGGTGCGGAAGTCGTTGGAAAAGCCGGTTTACAAAGAGAAGCTGAGAGTCAGAAGCTATGCGGCGGTGGGACCGGAGGATAAGGTCTTTGTGGAACTGAAAAAGAAATATGACGGTGTGGTTTACAAGCGCCGCATTCATATTCCCGAAAGGGCAGCAGTGGATTATCTGGCAGGGAAAGCCGCGGCACCCGAGAAAAGCCAGATAACGGACGAGATTGACTACTTTCTGCGGTTTTACGGCAATCTTGCGCCGAAGGTTTTTCTCTCTTATGAGAGAGAGGCCTTTTACACAAAGGAACCCGGAGAGTTCAGAGTGACCTTTGATGAAAACATACTTTGGCGGGAGACGGATTTATCTCTGGAAAAGGGAGTCTACGGCGCACCGATTCTGCAGCCGGGGCAGACCCTGATGGAGATTAAGACACTGGGAAATATACCGCTTTGGATGGTGAGGGTACTGTCCGAAGAGAAAATCAGAAAGACTACATTTTCAAAGTACGGCAATGCGTACACAGAAATTTATCACAGGGAAAAAGGAGAATCCATTTATGCTTAACACAATTTTTCAGGGAGTTTTTGACACACAGACAGAGGTTGTGATTTCGGTTTGGAATTTTATACTATGTGTTGCGGTGGCGCTGGTCATCGGTCTTGTCCTGGCGGGAGTGTATACCTACAGAACCCGATATACCAAGAGTTTTCTGGTGACTCTGGCGATGCTGCCCGCTATCGTATGCGTAGTGATTATGATGGTAAATGGCAATGTGGGTGCAGGAGTGGCGGTGGCCGGAGCATTCAGCCTGGTACGTTTCCGTTCTGTTCCCGGGACAGCGAAGGAAATCGGAGCAATTTTTCTTGCCATGTGCGCGGGATTGATTGCGGGAATGGGATATCTGGGATATGCACTGCTGTTTACGCTGGTGATGGGCGGTATTACACTGCTATATAATCGGTTTGATTTCGGAAGCAAAAAGAATCAGGAATGTTATAAGGTATTGCATATCACAGTGCCCGAAGACTTGGATTATACGGGTGCTTTTGACGAAGTACTGGACAAGTATACTTCCTCCCACGAACTGGTACAGGTGAAGACCACGAATATGGGGAGTCTGTTTCGACTGACATACAATCTGGTGTTGAACAGCAACGAGGCGGAGAAGGAAATGATTGACAAGCTGCGTTGCAGGAACGGCAATTTAGAGATTTCCGTGTCCGGCAAGGAGACAGTGAACTGCGAATTATAGGGTGCCGGGGGAAGAAAGGAGAAGGCCATGAAAAGGAGATTGTTATACAAATTATGTGCCCTGGCGTCAGCGGGATGTCTGGCAGCAGTTACGGCGGGTTGCGGACAGGCGGATGAAATAATTCAGGAGACACTTGTGGGAAATGATGAGGTGTCGGCGCAGACAGCTGCGGGAACGGAAGACATGCAGGGGCAGGCGGTTTCCGGGGCATCCGGGAACCTTGTGAATACGGAGGAAATGTTCACGGACCGTGATTTGAGCAGTGAGTACGATGAGGCTGACTGTCAGGAAATCCGGCTTGACGGTGATAACGTGACTGTCACGGAAGAAGGTATTTATATCTTGAGCGGCACGCTGGAAAACGGCATGATTATCGTGGATGTACCCGACAGTGCAAAGGTACAGCTGGTGCTGGACGGAGTCACCGTTTCCAACAGCGAAGGTGCCGCAATTTATGTGAAAGAAGCGGATAAGGTTTTTGTCACGCTGGCGGAGGGTTCGGTGAATACTCTGTCCAACGGGGGAAGCTATACCGCCATAGATGACAACAATATTGACGCAGTTATTTTTGCAAAGAGTGATCTGACAATAAACGGCACGGGCAGTCTGAATATTATCGCCGAAGCCGGACATGGTGTTGTATCCAAGGATGATTTGAAGGTGACAGGCGGGGAAATTACCGTGACGGCGGCAAGCCGCGGGCTCTCAGGCAAGGACAGTGTCCGCATTGCGGCAGGCAGTCTGACAATTACGGCGGGCAAGGACGGTATTCACTCGGAAAATACGGATGATGGGGACAAAGGTTTTATTTACATTGCGGACGGAAATCTCATCGTCAATTCCGCGGGCGACTGTATCAGTGCGGGGGCTTATCTGCAGATTGACGGTGGCACCTTCCGCCTGACAGCCGGAGATGGCAGCTTAAACAGAACGGTGGAAGTCGGCGAGGACGGAGAAGCGGTCAGCACCAAAGGGATCAAAGCAGCCGGGCAGTTGATTATCAACGATGGTATCTTTCATATTGATACCCAGGATGACGCAGTGCATTCCAACAGCAGTCTTGCGGTGAATAACGGTGAGTTCCTGATTTCCACGGGGGACGATGGGTTGCATGCGGATGAAAGTACCATTGTAAACGGCGGAAACATCGAGATATCAACCTGCTATGAAGGAATCGAGGGAGAGAGTGTTGTCATTTCCGGCGGGTATATCAGAGTGACGGCTTCGGATGACGGACTGAACGCTGCCGGAGGCAAGGATGCCAGCGGCTTCGGAGGTATGTTCGGCAATCGCGGCGGAAACGGCTTCGGCGGAAGCGGCGGGTCAATCCTGATTTCGGGAGGACAACTTTACATCAATGCAGACGGCGACGGAATAGATTCCAATGGTACACTGACAGTCAGCGGCGGGGAGGTCTATGTGTCAGGGCCGATATCAGGAGATAACGGTGCGTTGGATTATGACGGAGAAGGGCAGATTACCGGAGGTATCGTGGTCGCCGTGGGAAGCGCGGGAATGGCAATGAACTTTGGAGATACCTCCACACAGGGTTCCATACTGACCAACAGCGTAAAGGGAGAAGCCGGAACAGAAATTGTATTAAAGGATGTGGTAGGTGCAACACTGGTATCTTACACCGCAGAGAAGGCATTCGGTTCTGTGGTTATCAGCTGTCCCGGACTGAACGTGGGCAGTACCTATACGCTCAGTGTAGGAGATTCCGATACGGAAATTGTGATGGATAGTCTGATTTACGGAAGCGGGAACGGTTTCGGCGGCTTCGGAGGCGGCAGAGGCGGTTTCGGAGGAGACAGGGAAAACCAGGGAGGCAGGCCGGACGGCAACCGGGGTGTCCAGCAGGGTGAAGTACCGGAACTGCCGGAGATGCCTGAAGGCATGGAAAAGCCTCGGAATGGCGAAATGCCTGAAATGCCTGAAATGCCTGAGATGCCGCAGAACGGCGAAATGCCCGGTGGCAATAGCGGTACACAGGATGGAAATCTCAGATAATAAGAACAAGACATAAAAATAACTTATACATAGTATAAAATATATTGATTTTACTTATGGAAAAAGATATAGTATACTGTGTATGAAAGCGACGGACGTAAGAGCTTGCTTTTACGTCCGTTTCATTATGAAGAAGTCTGCGTAAACAGCAGAAGATGGAGGAAAAACATGGTTAAGGCAATAGTAGGCGCCAACTGGGGCGACGAGGGAAAAGGAAAGATTACCGATATGATGGCACAGGAGGCGGACATCATTGTGCGCTTTCAGGGCGGAGCAAATGCGGGACATACCATTGTAAACAATTATGGTAAGTTCGCACTTCATACGCTTCCCTCCGGTGTGTTTTACAATCATACCACCAGTGTAATCGGAAACGGAGTGGCATTGAACATTCCCCTTTTGTTCAAGGAGATTCAGTCTATCGTGGACAGAAATGTGCCCATGCCCAAGATTCTGGTGTCCGATAGAGCGCAGATTGTAATGCCTTATCACATTTTATTTGACCAGTACGAGGAGGAAAGACTGGGTGGTAAGTCCTTTGGCTCCACAAAGTCCGGCATTGCTCCCTTCTACTCCGACAAATATGCAAAAATCGGTTTCCAGGTCAGCGAGCTCTTTGACGAGGAACTGCTGCAGGAGAAGGTAGAGCGTGTCTGCGATTTGAAGAATGTATTGTTGGAGCATTTGTATCACAAACCTCTTATCGATGCAAAGGAGCTTTTGAATACACTGCATGAATACAGAGATATGGTAGCACCCTATGTGTGCGATGTTTCCGCATTTTTGGATAAGGCACTGAAGGAGGGCAAGACCGTTCTGCTGGAGGGACAGTTGGGTACTTTAAAGGACCCCGACCACGGTATCTACCCCATGGTGACTTCCTCCTCCACGCTGGCTGCTTACGGCGCCATCGGCGCAGGACTTCCTCCTTATGAAATCAAGCAGATTGTAACAGTCTGCAAAGCTTATTCCTCTGCCGTAGGTGCAGGCGCTTTCGTGTCCGAACTGTTCGGAGATGAGGCCGAGGAACTGAGACGCAGAGGCGGCGACGGCGGAGAGTACGGCGCTACCACCGGACGTCCCAGACGTGTAGGCTGGTTCGACTGTGTTGCATCCAAGTACGGCTGCAGACTTCAGGGAACCACGGATGTGGCATTTACTGTACTGGATGTGCTTGGTTATCTGGATGAGATTCCCGTATGCGTGGGCTATGATATTGACGGTGAGGTGACTACCGAGTTCCCTGTTACGGCAAAGCTGGAGAAGGCGAAGCCTGTACTCAAGACTCTGCCCGGTTGGAAGTGTGAAATCCGGGGTATCAGAAAGTATGAGGAACTGCCTGAGAACTGCAGAAATTATATTGAGTTTATTGAGAGCCAAATCGGATATCCCATCACCATGGTCAGCAACGGCCCCGGAAGAGACGATATCATTTACAGAGTGAGTGCGTTAAAGAAATAATATGATCAGTAATCTTGAGTATTTTAAAGTGTTTTACTATACGGCAAAAAGCGGCAGTGTCACGGGTGCTGCCGCTTTGCTGTCTATTTCCCAGCCTGCGGTCAGCCAGTCGCTGAAAGCATTGGAAAAAAGCCTGGGCGTTCCTCTATTCTGCCGTGCATCCAGAGGTGTGAAGCTCACTGCGGAAGGAGAGCTTTTGTATTCCTATGTGTCAAAGGGCTATGAGCAGATTGAACTTGGGGTGGATAAGGTGCGCCAGATGCAGAATCTGGAGCTGGGAGAGGTGCACATCGGCGCCAGCGATATGACTTTGCAGTTTTATCTTTTGCCCTTCCTGGAAAAATTTCATGAGCAGTATCCCGATATCAAGGTCATTGTTTCCAACGGCCCCACACCGGAGACGCTTTCTGCGCTCAGGGAGGGAAAAATCGATTTCGGGGTGGTGAGCACTCCTTTTGAGGTTTCGGAGGACATGTCGGCGGTTCCGGTGCGGAAAATTGAAGATGTGTTCGTGGCGGGGAGAAGATTCATCTCCTATAAAAATAAAATGCTGGATTTTCAGGAACTGGAGAAGCTGCCCACGATTTTTCTGGAGAGCAATACCAGTACAAGAAGCTATATGGACGAGTATCTGGCAGAAAACGGTGTTGTGCTGCGGCCGGAGTTTGAGCTTGCAACCAGCGATATGATTGTACAGTTTGCATTGAGAAATCTTGGGATCGGCTGTGTCGTCAGGGACTTTGCAAAAGAGGCGCTGGAGTCGGGACTTTTGTTTGAACTTAGGTTTAACAAGCTGATACCCAAGAGAAGTTTCTGCGTGGTAAAAAGCAGGAGAAGCACGCTTCCGGCAGCAGCCGGAAAGCTTCTGGAGATTATGGGAATTTGACGGAACAAAGAGGAGAGACAGAATGATTCGCAACATTATTTTTGACATCGGAAATGTATTGACGGACTTCCGCTGGAGAGAGTTTTTGAAGGATAAAGGATTTGACGATTGTTTGATAGACAGAATTGCAAAGGCATCGGTCTTAAGTCCTTACTGGAATGAATTCGACAGGGGCGAATGGGACGAGGATAAGATTATGGCGGAGTTTGTCAAAGCAGACCCGGGAATTGAGAAGGAGCTGCATCAGGCCTACGACAACATCAAAGGCATGGTGACACCAAGAAGCTATGCCATTCCCTGGATACAGGAGTTAAAGGCAAAGGGATATGGAGTGTATTATCTCTCCAATTTTTCTTATAAGGCTTATGTGGAGTGTGCGGAGGCGCTGGATTTTCTGCCCTACACCGACGGCGGTATTCTTTCCTACCTCGATAAGGTGATTAAGCCTGAAAAGGAAATATATGATTTGCTGCTTTCCAGATATGAATTGAAAGCGGAAGAGTGCGTCTTTTTGGACGATACTTTAAAAAATGTGGAAGCAGCGAGAAAGTACGGTTTTTATGGAATTTGCTTTAAGACAAAGGAACAGGCGGAGGAAGAACTGAAGGTCTTGGGAGTGGAATAAAGCAACATTATTCTTCCGGAGCTTCGGTGGTGTCCGCAGTGGAATCTGAGGAATGGTCCCGGACCTCGTCCGAAGTGTGTTCGGGTCTGCCGCCCAAATCAAAATCAGCGATGGTATGCTTTTTTGTCAGTACACCGTACATCCAGGTATAAATCCAAATCAGGATGGGAATGGCTACCGTGGAAAAAAGACACATCCAGAACAGTCTTCCCGATGCGGAACTGTCAAAGACAGCTGCAAACAGTGTCACAATATACATGAGAACAAGAAGGACTACGCCGATGATGGCAACCACCTGTTTGGAGGTAATCTTTTTACCGGGAACCTGATTTTGTCCTTTTGAGTTTTCTTTATTTGTGCTTCCGTTATTCCTATTCACATTTTCCTGCATGTCGTGTTTCCTCACCTTTCGTTGCAGTCGGACTGACAGATCCTGCAATGTTTATTGAACTGTTTTTCATCATAGCATGACACCGTGAAAATGTCAAAGCCACCGGAACCGATGAAAATAAGCCAAACTATACAAGCTTTCTGACAGACTCGCGAGAGATTAGTTTCACATCCATAATTACATTTTGAGTGGGCAGGGTATCGTTCTGTAGATGCTGGAATAAAATGTCCGATGCATACTGTGCTTTTTGCCGGATATCCTGCGAAATAGTAGTCAGTCTCGGAGTGGTGTACTGACAGATGGGAAGATTGTCAAAACCAATAATTGAAAAATATTCAGGAACCTGATAGTTTTTCTGACGCAGAAGATCTATAAGTGTAACGGCACAGCAGTCTGTCGCAGCAAAAATTGCAGTAATCGGTTGCTGAGAGGAACATAGTATTTCAAGGTTTGTTTCTAAATCGTGCATATCAATAATATGTGAAGGAAGCAGGGTGAACCCTGCTTCTTTTATTGTATCGGAATACCCCTTTAATCGTTGCTGAATCAACTGACTGGTGTTGAGATGAGGAGCAACAAAGGCAAAATGACGATGACCGTTCTCAATCAGATGCCGGGCTGCCAGTACACCGCCTTTATAATCATCAATGCCAATATTGGTAATCTGGCGGATGCTGCTGTAGCTGTCCGTAAATACTAACGGAATTTGATTATCTGCCTGAATTTGCTGAATATCCTTATCAAAAGTTCCCAGAAAAATAGCTCCTTCCGCCTTCCAGGACTTTAAATGCTGTGTCACCTCCGAATATTTGTCTATTACAAAATGAACCATGGAGTTATATCCTCTTCCCTGTATTTCCTGGATAATTTGCCCCAGCATTGCAGCATTATAGGGAGATTCAAGAGGATTTTCGCTCCCTTGGATGATAATGGAGATAATTCTGGAGGATTTTGAGGACAGACTCCGAGCGGAAGAGTTTGGAACATAACCAAGTCTTGTGCTGATTTCCTGTATCTTTGCTATGTTTTCTTCAGAAACCTCGGAAAAACGTTTGTTTATTACACGAGACACCATCATGACGCTGACACCGGCTTCTTTTGCAATATCTTTTAGGGTGACCATAAAAACTCCTTCATAAGTAAAACGAGAATACTCATTAATGATTTGGATATGAGTTATTATATCCAAATTAAAGTGCATACGCAATAGGTATTTAGCGATTCCTATCTCATAATGATAACGATAACGTCTAAAGAGAGATAAAAATTTGACAGGATAAAGGAATAACTATACAAAAAGCACAAAATCAAGAAATGGAAAATATATAATACTGACAAACATGTATAATAAATATTGACATATCTGCAGCTGAATGCTAACATAACAATAGTTAACGTTAACGGTAATGGCAAGAGGAGAAGATATGAAAAAAGATTGGTGGAAAGAAGCGGTTGTGTACGAAATTTATCCAAGGAGCTTTATGGATAGCAATGGGGACGGAATCGGTGATTTACAGGGAATTATTTCAAAACTGGACTATCTGAAGGAACTTGGCGTTGATGCTTTGTGGATTACACCGGTATATAAATCCCCTCAAGATGACAATGGTTATGATATTGCAGATTATATGAGCATTGATCCTATGTTTGGCGGTTTGTCAGATATGGAGGAATTGATTGCGAAAGCGAAGGAAAGAGGAATCTGTGTTTTAATGGACCTTGTATTGAATCATTCTTCCGATGAACATATTTGGTTTCAGGAAGCAAAAAAGAGCAGGGATAACCGTTACCATGACTATTATGTGTGGGTAGATGGTGAAGAGGGACATCCACCCAATGAATTATGTTCCTGCTTTGGAGGATCAGCATGGGAGTGGGTACCGGAATTAAAGCAGTATTATCTGCATCAGTTTTCTGTTAAACAGCCAGATCTTAACTGGGAAAACAAGAATATGAGATATGAAATTTATCGGATGATTAATTGGTGGATAGACAAAGGAGTAGGAGGCTTCCGGCTGGATGTTATTGATTTAATCGGGAAAGAACCACTTAAAGGAATCACCGGAAATGGCCCTCATCTGCACGAGTATATCAGAGAAATGAATGCCCGGACGTTCGGCGGAAAAAATCTGTTGACTGTTGGTGAAACCTGGGGAGCAACCCCTGAAACAGCAAAAATTTTCAGCAACTCGGACGGCGATGAATTTTCCATGGTATTTCAATTTGAACATAGTTTGCTGGACCAGCAGGAAGGTAAGGAAAAATGGGATTTAAAACCTCTTGATTTTGTAAAATTGAAAAAGATTCTCTCAAAATGGCAGACAGAACTTTCGGATAATGGTTGGAACAGCCTGTTTTGGAATAATCACGATTTGCCAAGAATAGTTTCGCGTTGGGGAAATGATGATACATATCGTGAGGAATCGGCAAAAATGCTGGCAACGCTTCTTTATTTCATGAAGGGAACCCCGTTCATTTATCAGGGAGAAGAACTTGCAATGACGAATGTAAAGTATCCGATTGAGGAATACCGGGATATAGAATTACTGAATTTGTATAGGGAAAGGCTGGAAAAGGGATATCCGAAGGAGGAAATAATGCAATCCATTTATACAAAAGGTCGAGACAATGCCAGAACACCAATGCAATGGAATGCTTCCCCAAATGGTGGATTTACAACAGGAACACCATGGATAAAGGTGAATCCTAACTATACAGAAATAAATGCAGAAGAACAGCTACAGAGGAGTGGTTCGGTTTTGAACTACTATAAGGCACTAATCCACTTGAGAAAACAGCTTAAGTCTATCTGCCGCGGAGATTATGAACTGCTTCTGCCGGAGCACAAACAGTTGTTTGCTTATGTAAGGTGCAGTGAAGGTGAAAAAGTCATTGTGATTTGCAATTTCACGGCTTCTGAGATTGATGATGACTGGTATTGTAAGGTTTTCCGCGAAGAAAAAGAAGGAGAATATGAGTTGCTTCTTTCTAATTACGAAAAAGGGAACGTGGAATTAAAGCCATATGAGGCAAGAGTATATAGGAAAAGGACAGCAGACTGATAGTTTCAGTCGGCACATGGGGAGGTTTGTTTCGAAATGGATAAATGCAAGAAAATCAGAAAAGGAAATCTTTGTTTACGAATTCAACGAAATTTGGGTTTGTATCTGATGTTGTTACCGGCGGTGTTTTTGTTAATATGTTTTTCCTATCGGCCTATGTACGGTGTGCTGATTGCGTTTAAGGATTATCGGGCCAGTGAGGGGATTCTGGGGAGCGCATGGGCGGAACCCTGGTATAAATATTTTCAAAAGTTTTTTGTCTCCTATCAGTTTAAAACCACGATAATCAATACGCTGACAATTACATTGTATAGCCTTTTGGTTTTCCCGGTCCCCATTGTTTTGGCACTGGGAATCAATCAGATGAAGAACGGCAAGTACAAAAAGTTTTTTCAGACAGTGACCTATATGCCGCACTTTATTTCCACTGTGGTCATGGTAGGATTGCTGACATTGCTTTTGTCACCGGGGAGTGGTATCTTCGGGGCAATTTGTAACGCACTTGGGTTTGAAGCACCTAATTTAATGGGAAAGGCTACAGCATTTAAGCATCTATATGTATGGTCGGATATATGGCAGCATGCAGGGTGGGACAGCATTATTTATCTGGCGGCACTCTCGGGAATTGACCCAAGCCTGTACGAAGCGGCTACCGTAGATGGTGCATCCAGTTTACAAAAAATCCGGTATGTAGACATTCCGATGCTGATGCCGACTGCGGTCATTATGCTGATTATGCGTGCGGGCGGATTGATGAGCCTTGGCTTTGAAAAGGTATACCTCATGCAGAACGATTTGAATATTTCTGCTAGCGAAGTGATTTCCACCTATGTCTATAAGATTGGCGTGGTAAATACACAGTACAGCTACTCGGCTGCAATCAATCTTTTTAGCACGATTGTCAATTTTATGCTACTGATTTTAGTAAACCGGATTTCGAAGAGCGTAGGCGAAAATAGTCTGTGGTAAGGGAGACGGGAAAATGCAAAAAAAGCTTAATAATAAGAACATAGTTAAAAAGAGCGGCGGTGAAAAAGTATTTCATTTCATTTTGTATCTGTTGTCCGGTGTAATCCTTCTGATTGTGGTGTATCCCCTATGGTTTGTGGTGATAGCATCATTTAGTGACCCCTCTGCTGTGGCAAGCGGTAAAGTATGGCTTTGGCCGCAGGGGTTTACGTTAGACGGGTATCGGGAACTTTTGAGGCATGATGAAATTTGGATTGGCTATTGGAACACAATACTGTACACGATAGTAGGGACTTTGATAGGGGTAGCTGTCAATGTACTTGCTGCTTATGCACTCTCTCGCAAGGACTTGGTAGGACGTAGGTTTATTTCGCTGATGTTTATTTTTACCATGTTTTTTAACGGAGGACTGGTGCCGACTTTCCTGACCATTAAGGATTTCCATTTGTATAACACTTTTTGGGTGATGGTTCTACCGTTTTCCGTTTCGGTTTACAACATCATTGTGGCGCGAACTTTTTTTGAAAATTCTATACCAAGTGACTTAAATGATGCAGCGAAAATAGATGGATGTGGAAATCTGCGTTATTTTTTCAGCATCGTAATGCCTCTGTCAAAAGCAGTATTGGCTGTTATTGGATTGTGGACTGCTGTGGGAATGTGGAACTCTTATTTCAATGCACTGGTATATCTGAAGGATGCAGACAGATACCCGCTACAGCTGGTTTTGAGAAATATACTGATAACGAATAATTTGCAAATGACTTTCGGAAGCGGAGAGGCGATGCAAATTGCATTGAGATTGTCAAACTTAATGCGTTATTCGGTCATCATTGTATCTACATTACCGATTATGTGTCTGTATCCATTTGCACAGAAGTATTTTAACAAAGGTGTTATGATTGGTGCGGTGAAAGGCTAAGCACTGATTGTACATAGAAAAAGGAGGGAAAAGTATGAGAAAAGTAACAAAAAAAGCGCTCAGTCTGGTTCTGGCTACAGCAATGACAATTTCCATGGCGGGCTGTGGAAAAGACGAGACAGAGCAGACCCAAAACACGCCGTCCGGCGAAAAAACGGAGCAGGCAGGGCAGAACAATGAGAACTTCAATGAAACAGGTATGCCCATTGTAAATGAACCGATTACGCTGACGGTATTGACAACCCGTTGGGGCAACATGGGGGACAGCTTTAAAAACAATGAGTTTTTAAAGCAGCTTGAGGAAGAGAGCAATGTAAAAATTGAGTGGCAGGTACAGTCCTTAAATGATTGGAGCGAGCAGAAGGGAATCATGCTTGCAGGTGGAGAACTGCCTGACATCATTATGGGCTTTCAAACCTTTAATGATGCAGATATCATGAATAATCTGGATTTGTTCATACCCTTGGATGATTTGGTGGAGAATTATATGCCAAACTACAAGCAGGCTTTGGAAGAAATGCCTGATCTTAAAAACATTGCAACTTTCCCGGACGGGCATATGTATTCCATGAGTAAGAATTTGCCCTTAAGACCGGTATCCTGTAATCAGCCAATTATTAATAAACAATGGCTGGACAATCTGGGATTGCAGGAGCCTACCAATATTGAGGAATTGTATAATGTGCTGAAAGCTTTCAAGGAGCAGGATGCAAACGGAAACGGCGATCCGAATGATGAAATTCCGATTTCAGGTGCGAAGGGGTTGAGTATGGACTTATTGAATCCATTTGGAATTACGGATATCACCGGTTACAAACTCCTGGTAAATGATGACGGTACACTTACCTATTATCCTACTTCCGAGCAATACAAGGAAGGAATTAAGTGGCTTCATAAGCTGTATGAGGAAGGAATAATTGACGCGGAAGCTTTCACCCAGGATGATACCATGTTATCCGCAAAGAGACAGGATCCTAATGTATCGCGTGTGGGCTTTGAATATGCATGGACACCGGATTCCAATTTTGGTCAGTGGTCTTCGGAATATGAAGTAATAGCGCCTATTAAGGGGCCGGACGGCAAAGCATATACAGGCGGTGATCCCAATGGTGTATCCAGTATTATGAGAAACGAAGTTTTAATCACTAAATTCTGTGAGCATCCGGAAGTGGCCGCACGATGGATTGATGCTTTTTATACCGGCGAAGCAAGTATTCAGAACTTCTGGGGTGGTATCGGTACAGTTATTACAAAGCATGATGACGGTACATATACATTGAATGATCCACCCGAGGGAACCAGTGCAGACTCTTGGTACTGGGATTCCAGTTTGCGTGACTTCGGACCGAAATATATCAGTAAGGAATTTGAGAAAAATGTGATTCTTTCTCCTAGCAGCGGTGATGGCTTGAAAGTGGAATTGAGTAAGATTGCCGAAGACACGGTTACGACTCCTTATCCGAACGTTATGTTTACTGTGGAGGAGAATGAAGAGCGCCCGACTCTGACCACCGATATTGATAAGTATGTGGAGAGTACAAGGGCACTCTGGATTACAGAAGGTGGTATTGATGAGGGCTGGGACGAGTACATCCAGCAGTTAAATGCAATGGGACTGGAAAGATTGATGCAGATTTATACAGATGCATATGAAAGGTATATTCAATAACGGGATATAGGATTATCCGGGAAAGATGAATCCTGCACCGGATGCGGTCTTCAACAGACATCAAAGGTGCAGGATTACTCTTAAGTGCAAGTAATTCTAAAAGGCAAGTGGAGGACATATGGCAGTAATATATAAATGGGATTTGAATCTGGGGATAGAAGAAATTGAAGCCCAAATTGCAGGAAAGAAGGAATGCTTTACGGTTTTGAGTATGCAGACAAAGGATTCGGGAGAATGCCATATTGAGATTGCTCACGACTGTAAGGCTGTATACGGAATGGGTGAAAGATTCAATCTGGTGAATCAAAAAGGGCTTGAGATTGAAACGGAGGTTGTGGAAAAATTCTGCAATCAGGGAAGTGTGAGTTATTGTCCTGTTCCGTTCTTTTTTACTGATAAACAATTTGGTGTATTTGTAGATACACTTGCCGTGACGAGGTTTAAGTTTGAAAATAAGATAAAGATCGATATAAAGAAAGACAGCAACAAAAAGCTCCCTTGCATTTACTTTTTTAAGGGAAGTCCTACAGAAATTCTGGCAGATTTCACGGAAATCACCGGCAAACCTGCATTGATACCAAAATGGTGTTTTACTCCATGGATGTCTGCAAATCGCTGGAATACGCAGGAGGAGGCACTTCAGCAGGCGAGACTTGCAAAAAAATATGGTATTCCTCATGGAGTCATGGTTCTGGAGGCATGGAGCGATGAAGCAACTTTTTATCGCTTTAATGAGCATGGGGAATGGCAGAATCCGGAGGAGTTTGTTCAGATTCTCAAGAGTATGGGGATTCATCTGATATTGTGGCAAATCCCTGTTTTGAAAAAAATGGAGCAGGGGGAAAACCATGATATTCTGGACTTAGATTGGGAATATGCCATAAGGAAGAATTTGTGTATAAAAAATACAGACGGAACAGTATACAGAATTCCGGAAGGACATTGGTTTGCGGGTTCATTGTTGCCGGATTTTACAAATCCGGAGACGATTGAATGGTGGTTCGGCAAACGGGATTATCTTCTTGCTATGGGAGTTTCCGGTTTTAAAACGGATGGCGGGGAATTTGTGCTGACGGATGATGTGACGGCATTTAACGGAATGACGGGAATTGAGCTTCGGAATTACTATGCAAAGAGCTATGTGAAGGCTTATACGGAATTTGTCGGAAAGGATAGGGTATTGTTCAGCCGTGCAGGGTATACGGGCCAACAGAACTATCCGATACAGTGGGCGGGAGACCAGATTTCCTCGTGGGAAGAATTCCGGCATGTAATAATTGCGGGCCTGAGCGCAGGACTCAGCGGGATTCCGTTTTGGGGATTCGATATTGGGGGATTTGCCGGCGAAATGCCGACAAAGGAATTGTATGAGAGAGCGGTTCAATGTGCCGTTTTTGCACCTATCATGCAGTGGCATTCGGAACCGGTAGGTGGACAGTTCTCAGAAGTGCTTGCGGTGACCTGGGGAGTAAATGACAGGAGTCCTTGGAATGTCAGCAAGATGTATGGTGACGAACAACTGCTTAAAAGGTTACGTTTTCATTTTAATCTGCGCATGAATTTATTGCCTTACCTGTACCAGCAGGCTGTTATTTCGTCAAAAACCGGAACTCCCATGATGAAGCATTTGGCGGTGGAATATCCGGAAGACGAACGGGTATATGATGTGGTAGACTGTTTTATGCTTGGAGAGCTGTTGATTGCTCCGATTATGGAAGAGGGGCAATCCGGGCGGAATGTTTATTTGCCGGATGGAGAATGGAACTGTCTGTGGCCGCTTCGGGTGTGGAACGAAGAATTGGGAGAATGGACGGAAGGAGAAGTACTGCGAGGGCGGCGTGATTATTTTGTAAATTGCGGTAGCGACAGGATACCGGTATTTATTAGGAGCGGAAGCTGTATAGCCCTGAATTTGGGTGCCACATTGGAACTGGGGAGCTTTGTGGGAAACCGGACTGACAAATATGTACAGCTGACATTTTGGGCTGTTGGTGAGAGGGGCAGATACCATTTCTTTGATGATATGGATAATGAACTTATTATTTCTTGGGAAAAGGGAAAGAATGAGGTTGAGCGGCTGTCGGGAGAAGAGAAGTTTGTGCTTTTTTCAAATGGTCAGAGAATATTTGACACAGAGATGACATGGCAGAAAGGTTAATTATGGATAAAATACATAGTTTTTTAATGAATCCGGTGGCAAAACATGAATGTATGGTACAGGGTGACACGTATCGGATTAGTATCCTGACTGATAGATTGATTCGGCTGGAATATAGCATCAGCGGTCAATTTGAAGACTGTGCAACCCAGACAGTTTTGAACCGTAATTTTGATATTCCGAACTTCCGTGTATGGGAGAAGAAGGATAAACTGGAAATTATTACAGAGGAGCTTCAGATAGTTTATGATAGAAAAGCTTTTTCTGCAAACGGACTGAGCATTCGGCTTATCAAAGGAATATACTCAAATTGCTCTATCTGGAGATATGGAGATAAAGGGGGCAATTTGAAGGGAACAGCAAGAACACTGGATGCCTGTGACGGTGAAACCGGTTTGGAAGACGGTGTACTGGGTAGAACCGGATATGCTGTGCTGGATGACAGTGCGTCATTAGCTCTTACGGCAGACGGATGGGTTCGGCCTGCACTGTCTGGACATACGGATTTGTACTTTTTCGGTTATGGGCATAATTACCGGGAGTGTATGAAGGATTTTTTTCGGCTGTGCGGAGCGACACCGCTTCTGCCAAGATATGTGCTAGGCAACTGGTGGAGCAGATATCATGCCTATACACAGGACGAGTATATGCAGTTGATGGATAGATTTCAAGATGAAAATATACCTTTTTCCGTTGCTGTGCTGGATATGGACTGGCATCATGTGAAGCTGGATGAAAAATATGGAAACGGATGGACGGGATATACGTGGAATGAGGAATTGTTTCCAAACCATGAGGAAATGTTGAAGGAACTGCATCATCGGGGACTTCATGTGACATTAAATGTCCATCCGGCAGATGGTGTCAGAGGACATGAAAAGGCATATCGGGAAATGGCAGAAGCACTTGGGGTAGAATTTGAAAAAGAGGTTCCGATTCCCTTTAATATTTCGGATCCTGAGTTCCTGAAGGCGTATTTCCGATATTTACATCACCCGCTTGAAAATGAGGGGGTCGACTTCTGGTGGATTGACTGGCAGCAGGGTACCGCTTCCGGTATACCGGGCCTGGACCCTCTTTGGATGTTGAACCATTATCATTTCCGGGATAGCGAGAAAGAAAACAGGAGACCTCTGATTTTTTCCAGATATGCGGGAATAGGAAGCCATCGCTATCCTATCGGCTTTTCGGGTGATACTGTGATTACCTGGAAGTCATTAGCGTTTCAGCCCTACTTTACGTCGACAGCTTCCAATATTGGATATGGGTGGTGGAGTCATGATATAGGAGGCCACATGGATGGATACAGAGATGATGAACTGGCTGTTCGCTGGGTGCAGTTTGGAGTCTTTTCACCAATTATGCGGCTTCACAGCTCTTCCAGCCGATTCACCGGAAAAGAACCGTGGAATTTCGGAGAATGGGAATGTGGGATTATCAAGAAGTTTTTACGGCTGCGCCATGCAATGATACCGTATCTTTATACAATGAATGCAAGAGCACATTTTGAAGGTGAAGCATTGGTGCAACCCATGTATTACCGCTATTCGGATGATAACAGGGCATATGATGTCAGAAATCAATATTTTTTCGGAACGGAAATGATGGTTCATCCCATTACCTCTAAAATGGATATGACAACGAAAATGGGAAAGGTGACAACCTGGCTTCCACAGGGGATGTGGTATGACTTATTTACCGGGTTGATATATCAGGGTGATAAAATGGTCTGCATGTATCGTCCTCTGGAAACAATCCCGGTCTTGGCAAAAGCCGGTGCAATTATCCCACTGCAGAGGGAAGAGATAACGAAAAACAGCACAGAGAATCCGAAAGATATGGTCATCATCATCTGTACCGGCGAGAATGGTGAATTTGTTCTATATGAAGATGACGGAATTTCGATGGATTTTAAAAGTGGCAGATGGGTGGAAACAAGATATCAGCTGAGGTGGGGCAGTCAAAAAAGGTTTACAATTAGTCCGGCATGCGGATTACAGGAATTAATTCCCGCATATCGAAATTATCAATTAAAATTTATGGGAATTTCTGCTGAAGCTGTTTTGGGTGTTCGGATAGACGGCAGAATTGTTAGCTGTGAGACCAATTATGATGATAGAAGAAATATACAGACAATAGAATTGAAGGAAGTATCTGTTAATAGTGAGATCTGTATTGAAATTGATGAGGAAGCAAGGGGGGCATCGAACAAAATAGAATGGCGTGTGTCGGATTGCCTCAACAAATCCCAGATTGAGTATAGGTTAAAGGATGAAATTTATGATATGGTTACGGGAATGCAATCTTTGAACGAATGCATATGCAATTTGAATGCGTTGGAAATACCGAAGTCAGTAAAAGAAATGATTCAGGAAATCATATTAGCATAAAACAGCATGATACCGTGAAAATGTCAAAGTCCCCGGGCCTGAGATATCTCTAAGTCCGGGGACCTTGTATAAGGGGAGGATTAAGTATTATTTTTATCTTTGGTAAGTTCAAAGGAGGGGGTTCCTTGACATTGAATAGTCTGACCCGAAAAAAGAATTTTATACAGATGATTCAAATTTTTATCACAAAATTTTTATTGTCTTTAATGTCAATCTGTTATATACTTAAGGGCGTAATATCTGAATACCGAATAACAATAAAGGTGGTACATTTCTATGGCATTATTGGATCAATGGAAAAAAATAGCATATGACGAGTCTGTGGGACAAGCCCAGCTCCAGAAAATTTGGGGTGCGTACTTCCAGACCGAGAAGGAAATTTATGCACAGCTCTTAAAGAACCCAGATGAGGTGGTAAAGGGAACCGTAAAGGAACTGGCTGAAAAGTACAATGTTCCCGTGCTGACCATGACGGGCTTCCTGGACGGCATTAATGACAGCCTTGTAGAGAAGAATCCTATCGAAGAGATGGAAGAGGATACAGAGGTAAACCTTGGCTTTGACAAGGCACTGCTCTACAAGAATATGGTGGCAGCAGAAGCAGACTGGCTGTATAATCTGGAGGAGTGGAACGACATTTTCGATGAGGAGACAAGAAAGGCTCTCTATAAGGAGCAGAAGTCTTCCACAACCATCGTGAAGGATGCAAAGATATATCCAAATGATCCCTGTCCTTGCGGAAGCGGCAAAAAGTACAAGAAGTGCTGCGGCAGAAAGTAAACAGGAACTATCTTCAAGGACTCTTTATCAATAAAGGGTCCTGTTTTCTTTTCCCCAAAAGGTGGCATATACTTAGGAAGCTACCGACGACGGTACAAAAGAAAATGAAGCGGAAAACGAAGGAGAAAGACATTGAATATTGCATCGTTTTTACTGCCCAAGGCAAATGTGGCGTATCTGAGGGATGACATGACGCTGAGACAGGGGCTTGAAAAGCTGCGCAGAAGCGGATTTACAGCCATTCCTGTAATTGATTCCGAGGATAGATATGTGGGAGTTATCAGCGAGGGAGATTTCCTTTGGAACATTCTGGCTCATAATCAAAAGCTGGACGATATCACCCTGAAGAGTCTGGAACATCTGACGGTCCGGGATATGCTGCAAAACGGAAAGATACGCCCGGTGTGTATTGACACAGCCATGGAGGAATTGTTGGAACAGGCCCAAAGTCAGAACTTTGTGCCGGTTATCGACGACAGAAATGTGTTCATCGGAATTATTACAAGAAGTGACATCATAAAGTATTTTGCGTGACAGTGCACTTTTTTGACATTCCGGATGAAAAACTATATAATGAAAAAAATTGTAACCAAATATACAGGAGAGGGATGTAAGATGAAAAAACTGGAAGAATATGTATTAAGTATACCGGATTTTCCCGAGGAGGGTATTATTTTCCGTGATGTGACCAGCGTATTGCAGGATGCGGAAGGACTTCAGCTGGCAATCAATACCATGCAGGAGAAGATTCGGGATTTGGATTATGATGTGGTGGTGGGACCGGAATCCAGAGGATTCATATTCGGAACACCTATTGCTTATAATAGTAAGAAGCCTTTTGTGCTGATTCGCAAGGCGGGAAAGCTGCCCAGAGAGACAGTTTCCGTCTCTTATGATTTGGAGTATGGTCAGGCAACCATTGAGATGCACAAAGACAGCATTAAACCCGGGCAGAAGGTTTTGATTGTAGACGATTTAATTGCTACCGGCGGTACTACCGAGGCGATGATTAAGCTGATTGAGAGCCTCGGAGGAGAGGTCGTGGGAATTGTGGTTCTGATTGAACTGGCCGGACTGAAAGGAAGAGAGAAACTGAGCGGTTATCGTCTGGAATCAGCTATCTGTTATCCCGGTAAGTAGTCCGGTCTGCCAGTGACGGCAGCTTACTTGAGAGATACGGCAGGAGAGCGTGGGACAGCTATGGCAGAAGAAAAGAACGAGGTCATCTTTGATGACGGAAAGATAAGTGAATCCCAGGAATTCAGGAATCCCGATGATTTGTACAGGGAGCTTATTGAGCGTGTGCGGAAATATCACCCAAGCGATGATATTTCCATGATTGAAAAGGCATATCGGGTAGCATCGGAAGCACACAAAAATCAATTCCGCAAGTCCGGTGAACCATATATTATTCATCCGCTGAATGTTGCCATTATTCTGGCAGAACTGGAGCTGGATAAGGAGACGATTGTGGCGGGACTGCTCCACGATGTGGTGGAAGATACCGTCATGACGGAGGAGGATCTGAAACGCGAGTTTGGGGATGATGTGGCACTTCTGGTGGATGGTGTCACAAAGCTGGAAAAGATACCTCTGTCCGCCGGAGCAAATCAGCCGGATGAGAAGCTGGAGATGCAGGCGGAAAATCTTCGCAAGATGTTCCTTGCCATGGCGAAGGATATCCGCGTGATCATGATTAAGTTGGCTGACAGACTCCACAATATGCGTACTTTGAAGTACAAGACACCGGAGAGTCAAAAGAGGATTGCCAAAGAGACGCTGGAAATCTACTGCCCCATTGCCCAGAGATTGGGTATCAGCAAGTTGAAAGTGGAGTTGGATGACTTGTCCCTGAAATACCTGGAGCCGGAAGTTTATTACGATCTGGTCAATCAGATTGCCATGCGAAAGAGCGCCCGGGAACAGTATATACAGAGTATCGTTGATGAGGTCAGTGAGCACATAGCCAAGGCGGGAATTAAGGCCAAAGTGGATGGGCGTGTCAAGCATTTTTTCAGCATCTACAAAAAGATGAAGAATCAGAACAAGACGCTTGACCAGATATATGACTTGTTTGCGGTGCGCATTATTGTGGATACGTTGAAAGACTGTTATGCCGCATTGGGTGTTATCCACGAGATGTATAAGCCTATTCCGGGACGTTTCAAGGATTATATTGCCATGCCGAAGGCAAATATGTACCAGTCTCTTCACACGACATTGATCGGAAGTAACGGGCAGCCCTTTGAGATACAGATTCGTACCTTTGAAATGCATAAGGCGGCGGAGTACGGTATCGCCGCCCACTGGAAATATAAGGAGGCTTCCGACGGCAAGAAGGTGGAAGCACAGGAGGAAGAGAAGCTGGTATGGCTGCGACAGATTCTGGAGTGGCAGCGGGACATGTCCGACAACAAGGAGTTCATGAATCTTCTGAAAAATGATTTGGATTTGTTCTCGGACAATGTATACTGCTTTACACCTTCGGGCGAGGTAAAGAATCTTCCCGCCGGCTCTACGCCTATCGATTTCGCATACAGTATTCATTCCGCTGTCGGCAACAAGATGGTGGGTGCCAGAGTCAACGGCAAGCTGGTGACAATAGACTATGAGATCAAAAACGGGGACCGTATCGAAATCATTACATCCCAGAATTCCAAGGGACCCAGCCGTGATTGGCTGAACGTAGTCAAGAGCACTCAGGCAAAAAACAAGATTAATCAGTGGTTCAAGGCGGAACTGAAGGATGACAATATCGTAAAGGGAAAGGAATTGCTGTCCAACTACTGCAAGACCAAATCCATCAACATCTCCGAGCTTTTAAAGCAGGAGTATATGGAAGCTATCATGAGGAAATACGGTTTCCGGGATTGGGATGCGGTGCTGGCAGCCATCGGACACGGTGCTCTGAAGGAAGGGCAGATTGTCAACAAACTGCAGGAACTTTACGACAGGGATCACAAGAAAGAACTGACAAACGAGGAGGTTCTTGCAAGCATAGCGGAGGCGGGAGCCGCAGCAACAGCAAAGCCAACCCGTATGAAGGCCAAGAGCGGTATTGTAGTAAAGGGAATTGCCGATTTGTCCGTGCGGTTTTCCAAGTGTTGCTCTCCTGTGCCGGGGGATGAGATTGTGGGCTTCGTCACAAGGGGACGGGGCATCTCCATCCACAGGACGGATTGCGTGAACATGATGAATCTGCCGGAGATAGAGCGCGCAAGGCTGATAGATGCTGAGTGGCAGATGCCCGAGGATACCGCAGCGGAGAAGTATGTGGCGGAAATCAAGATTTTCGCCAACAACAGAAATGGTCTGCTGGCTGATATTTCCAGAGCGATGACGGAGAAAAATATCAATATTCTGTCCATGAATACCAGAACCAGCAAGCAGGGGCTTGCGACACTGCAGACGACTTTTGAAATCGAGAGCAGGGAAGAACTGAACCGTGTTATCGACAAGATTCGGGGGATTGAGAGCGTCATTGATATTGAGAGAACCACAGGGTAAAGATCAGTGGGTTTTCAAATTTGATGCAAGTATGTAGTATGGTTGATGAGAGGAAATAACACATGTCTGAGATAAAAATCGGAAGAATGGTCATGGGGGTATGCCAGACCAACTGTTACTTTTTGTACAGGGAGGGTGAGCAGGAGTGTATCGTTGTGGACCCGGCGGATCAGGGGGTAAGTATTTACGATGCACTGCGCAGGAATGGTTTCAGAGTGACCGGAATTTTGCTGACCCACGGTCATTTTGACCATATCTGGGGACTGGATGCCCTGAGGGATGCGGTAAATGCGGCGGCTGAGGCCGATGGCTTGGAGCCGGTGAAGGCATATGCCATGGAAGCGGAGAAAGAACTGCTTCGGGATGCACAGAAAAATGTGTCGGAACAGGCAGGCAGACCTTGCACCACCTATGCAGATGTGTATTTAAAGGACGGACAGGAGCTTACTTTGGCGGGAATACAATGCAAGGTGATTGCCACACCGGGTCATACAGTGGGAGGCTGTTGCTATTACTTCCAAGAAGCAGGAATTCTGGTGGCGGGGGACACTTTGTTTGCGGAGTCCGTGGGAAGAACAGATTTCCCTACCGGCAGTATGAGTACTTTGGTGCGCTCCGTCAGGGACAAGCTGTTTGTTCTGCCCGAAGATACCAAGGTCTATCCGGGACACGGCGAGAAAACCACAATTGCACACGAAAAAGAGTACAATCCCTTTCTGGGCTAGTATCTTTTCTGTTATGTTCGCAGGCTGTATCGGAGAATATACCTGAGAGAGGAATTTTGATAGTGGAAGTGAAGAGCAACAAAGCCCATCTTGTAATGGATGAAGTAAAGAAGGCAATTGTCGGTAAGGATGATTGTATTGAAAAGGTGATGGCGGCTGTTTTGGCAAGGGGTAATGTGCTCCTTGAGGATGTGCCCGGTGTGGGCAAGACAGAGATGGCCATTGCCTTTTCCAGGGCTTTCGGACTGCAGTCCAACAGAATCCAGTTTACACCGGATGTGATGCCGTCGGATATCACGGGTTTTTCCATGTATCAAAAGGAAACGGGGAAGTTTGTGTATTATCCGGGTGTTGTTATGTGCAATCTACTGTTGGCGGATGAGATTAACAGGACTTCGCCCAAGACGCAGTCGGCACTGCTGGAAGTTATGGAAGAGGGCAGTGTGACGGTGGACGGTGTTACAAGGCCTGTACCGAAACCGTTTATTGTGCTGGCGACTCAGAACCCTGTAGGATCTTACGGTACACAGCGTCTGCCGGAGGCACAGATGGACAGGTTCCTCATTTGTATTACCATGGGGTATCCGTCCGTGGAGGATGAGGTGGCACTGCTGAAAAGGCGGCACACTGAAAGACCCTTGGATTCAATTGCCGCTGTAGCGGACGGAGCGGAGCTGCGGCAGATGCAGAAGGAATCAGAGGAAGTCTACATACATGATACGATTTACCGCTACATGGTGGCGCTGGCGGATGCATCCAGAAAGCATCCGTTTTTGGAATTGGGCTTAAGCCCCCGAGGAACACTTGCGCTTGGCAAGATGGCCAGAGCGTATGCTTTTTTGAATGACCGTGAATATGTGGTGCCGGGAGATGTGAAAAAGGCTTTGCCTGACATCGGAATTCACCGTATCCGACTAAACCAAAAGGCACGGTTAAACGGCAGAACGGCAGCAGATATTCTGGAGGAGATTTTGGAGCAGGTTCCGGAGCCAAAGCCGGGAGAAAAATATTAGTGAGATGATAAGGCGAAAAATTCTTTATGTTTTAATTTTGGCAGCTGCAGTCTGGCTGTGTATGCTTTACACCTTTCAGGGGCTGCGCTTTATTGGGGGAATCTTACTGCTGATTCCGTTTTTCTGTTTTTTCTTTCTGCTTTTGCAGGTGCCCTGCTGTAGGGTAGAGGCAGAGAAGATTCCCTTGTCTGTGACAAGGGGGGAAAATGTCAGGCTTTCCGTTACGGCAATACATAAAGGTATTCTGCCGTTGGCAGCTTTGCAGGTGAAGGTAAAATGGTCCTCCTACGGGGCAGCATCAATCAGAAAAAAGTGTCTGTTGCAGGGAATGGGCAGCCGCTGCGAGAAAACAATGGAATACGAATTCCCGGCAGAGCATTGCGGCAGAGCGGAGCTTACGGTGGCAAAGGCAAAAATATATGATTGCCTGGGCCTTTTTTCTATGCCTGTAAAAACAAACGGGACGGCAACAGTTCTGGTTACACCTGTCATATCGTCTTTGCAGGAAAATGAGAAAGCGATGATTCTGGCGCTTCTCCGCAGGCAGAGCGGAGTAAAGGACGGGGATTATTTTGTCAGGGATTATCGTCCGGGGGACAGTCCACGCAGTATACACTGGAAACTGACGGCTAAAGGAGAAGAATTACAGGTGAAAGATTTTGAACCTGATAATTCCGTGACTCTTTTCTTGAATATGACGGATGAACTGCTGGCAGAACCGGAAAAGAGGGATACTTTTTTTGACAGGGCATGCTCGGTCATGGCTTTTTTTTCGGAACTTGGAAACGCGGGGACTACTGTGGTATGGGCGCAGGAGGGAACGCTTCGAGGCAGCAGGATTGAGGATGGCGATGAACTCTACGCCTGTATTTCGGAGTTGATTGGTATAAAGAGAGTGGGGAATGTAGGGGAGGACTTACTTCTCTCCCTGAGGCAGGGCTGCCATCTGGAGGCAGACGGCAGACTGTATATAGGAGAGCAATGTGCCTATGAAGAATAGAGAAAATCTTCTTTTTTCCATATTGCTTGTAACAGTGAATACCCTTGGGGCGGTTAGTGCGTTGGTGTATGCGCTGCAGTTGAACCATGTGTGGCGCTCCCGGCCGGTTCTCTTTTCCGGGGGTATCTTTTTGGCCTGCATTTTATCCACGCTTTTTTGGAGGAAATGTGACCGGAGACGGCTACTGATTCGGGGTGCCGTTCTTGTGGGAGTTTATGGCGCAGGCGTCCTTATCTTTCGGGAAAAACTGTTGAACAGTCTGGGATGGGGATTAAATGATGCTGTGGCAAAATTGAATTCCCGATATGATATTCAGCTGATCTGGAACTGGACTCCGGGGCAGGATGAGGCGGTAATGAGCCGTGCGGCGCTTCTGAGCCTGCTGGTTGTCCTGATTCCTTACATACTTCTGTTGGGCTACGGAGTTATGCGTTCTCGTGTTATTGCTATTATCCTGGCAGATGCAGTATGGTTTGTGGCTGCATGTGGGATGGATGTTTTCCCGTCTAACGGAATACTTGTTTTTTGCGTGCTGGGACTTGCCGGAGTTGTCATCAAAAAGGCGTACCGCGATGACCAAAGAGCAGGAATGTGGGCTGCTTTTTTTGGAATGGCGGTCACGGGAATAATCATGGCTTTGGTATACCGTTTCATGCTTCCGGTTTTTGATAATCGGTATGAGGAAATTCTGGAGGCCAGAGTAGAACTGAACAGGAAGATAAACGGAGAATGGATTCCGAAACTGAAGAGCAGCATTTTGCGTATCGGTAAGGAAGGTGTAGATGTTACCGGCGAACTTACCGAAAAAGAGATGCCGGTATACACGGGCGCGGAAGTCTATCGGGTGACGTTGGATGCAGCGCCAAAAACCGCTGTTTATCTGAGAGGCTTTGTGGGAAAGGATTATGCGGGAAATGAGTGGAAGCCGGATCGGGATTCCGATTTCGTAAAATATTACAGGACCCAGAAATGGGAGCTGCCGGAGGACGGGAGCAAACTGGTAAATCTGACCTACGAGGCCTTTCGGCGGGACCGGGCGGGATATGTGCGTGTTGAGGAATTGGGCGGGAGAGGGAGCTACAGTATTTATCCCTACGGAGCCGGAATGTCGGAGGATTATAAGGTGCACTGGGACGGTAGCGCCGAACGTCTAAGCAGCAGTTATGAGTTCTCCTACAGTGCACCGGAGAACTATGATGCGACTGAAAAGCTGACAGGAGAGTGGGAGGACACAGAGAGACGGTATCGCAGCTATGTATATGATAATTTCTGCGAGTATCCCGCAGACCAACTCCCCGAACTGACCTCATTTTTGGAGGAGTCCGGTTTCAGAAGGGGCAATTTCTACGACAGTTTGGCGGATGTCCTTTCCTATCTGAGACGGAATGCGACCTACAACCTGGAGGTAGGGAATCCTCCGTCAGGGAAGGATTTTGTAGAATATTTTCTTTTTGAGAGCCACGAAGGGTATTGCGCTCACTTTGCCTCCTCGGCAGTGCTGATGCTGCGCTATCTGGGAATCCCGGCCCGATATGCTACAGGCTATTCCGTATCTACAGATGCTTTTAAAAGAGAAGCGGACGGAAGCTACACGGCAGTGATTACAGACCGGCAGGCCCACGCTTGGGCAGAAGTCTATCTGGACGGGGTTGGCTGGATTCCGGTGGAGATGACGCCGGGAGCTGTTGCTTTTGCCGGAGACAATACCATGGAGCAGTTGCAGCTGGCGGGGCAGCTGTCCGGTGCCTTCAATGGCGGGGAGGATGCAGAGCCGAAAGATGACAGGATTCCCGAAGATAAAGAAGACATATCGGATAAGTTGCCGGACGCTGGGGCGGAAGAGGTATCCTCTGAGAAACCGTTGCAGAGTAAGGACCCCGGAGAAACAGGTAGCTGTTCCGTTGCAGGGGACGACTCGGAATCGGATTTTGCATTGTGGAAAAACGGGAAGCCAGAGGCGAAGAGATGGGAGTTGAGCCCCGGCGCAAAGGCGGTATTGAAGGGTATGGCTTGGATATGTGCCGTCCTGTTTTTCTGCTTTGCGGCAATGTATCTGACACAAAGGAACTGTTATCGGAAACTTTGCAGGGCTGACAACAGGGAAAAGATATTTTTGCTGTATCGGAATTTGAGAGTGCTTTTGTGGGTATCCGGACATAACCACAGACTGGACGGAGAAGAAGAGGAAGTTTGCGCTTTTCGACATATACTGGAAAAGTGCAGTTTTGGAGAAAAGGAACCATCGGAGCAGGAACTGCGGCGGGCAATGGCTTTTTGCAGGAGACTGAAAAAGGACGAGTATGGCAGACTTCCGTTTTACAGGAAACTGTTGTTTCGGTGTCTGAATGTTTATGGATAGAATTTGCGTGCTTGGATGCGGGAAAGGTATGTGTGTAAATATGTTGGTTGTAGAGTTGAACAAGGAGAATATTGAGTATGATGTCCATTCGCTGGTGAAAGCCTTTTTCCCGGAGGAACAGGTGGAGGTTTTAATACCGGAGAGCAGGGAAAAGAAGAAAGCTGAGCTTTCGGACAAGGTGCGCATCCGGGTGGAGATGCAGGAGAGCAGCGCAGTGTTTTGGGTGGATGGAAGAGATTATTACTGGGATGCATCAGCCCATGATATTCTACGGGAGAACTATGAATCAGGTCTGGCCGGGGATGCGGAATATGCAAAGCAGGTGAAGGTTGGGTTTAAATGCTTCCTTTATTCCGTTCTTTCCCAGGAAACCGGGAAGCTGCTTCCATGGGGAAATCTCACGGGAATCCGGCCTACCAAGATTGCCTACGGCATGCTGGAGGAGGGCAAAAGCAAGCAGGAGATTATCGAATATTATCACGGAAAGCATAAGGTCAGTATCGAGAAGGCGGAGCTTGCCGTGGACATTGCGGAAAGAGAGAAGAGGTTGCTTTCCGGCGTCCATTATGAAGGCGGTTACAGCCTCTATATCGGCATTCCCTTTTGCCCTACCACCTGCCTTTATTGCTCCTTTACATCCTATCCCATCGGCGGCTACAGAAAGGTGGTGGACTCCTATGTAGACTGCCTCATCAAAGAGATGGAATATGTGGCAGAAAGGTATAGGGAAAAAATATTGGACAGTGTCTATATCGGCGGCGGTACTCCTACCACCCTGGAGCCGGAGCAGCTGGACAGACTGATTTCCGGGTTGAAGGAACTGTTTGATTTTGAGACGGTGAAGGAATTTACCGTGGAGGCGGGCCGGGCCGACAGTATTACGGAGGAGAAGCTGCGGGTATTGTATAGGCATGGGGTTACCAGAATTTCCGTGAACCCTCAGACCATGAAGCAGGAGACTCTGGATATCATCGGAAGAAAAGCCTCGGTGGAACAGGTGGAGAAAGCTTATGCGCTGGCGCGACAGGTGGGCTTTGACAACATCAATATGGATTTGATTCTGGGACTGCCGGGAGAACTGGAGGAGGATGTACAGCATACCATTGACAGGGTGGTGGAACTTGGCCCCGACAGTCTGACGGTACATTCCCTTGCCATCAAGCGTGCCTCCCGGCTGAACCTTTGGATTCAGGAGCACGGTGTGTCGATGTTGCGCAATACGGATGAGACCATGAAGATTGCAGCGGAAGGGGCAAAGAAGCTGGGGCTGGTACCTTACTACCTTTACAGACAGAAAAATATGTCCGGCAACTTCGAGAATGTAGGATATGCAAGGGAAGGAAAGCTGGGACTTTACAACATTCTCATTATGGAGGAGAAACAGACTATCGTTGCCTTGGGAGCGGGAAGCATCACGAAGCGAGTGTTCCCGGACGGACGTATCGAAAGATGTGAAAATGTGAAGGATGTTTCACTATATATTGAAAAAATTGATGAGATGATTGAGCGGAAGCGGCAGCTTCTGGAAGATTTCTAAACAGGGGGAGATAGCAAGCTGTCTCCCCATTACTTTACTATTCAGATTGTGGCGGATTAGTGTAGAAAGTTTTGACCCATAGAACTATGCAAAAACAGAGAAAAATGATATAATATAGAGAAAAGGAGATATTTCTTACCCTAAGGAAAAATGGGATTCTAATATAAATCTGATGCATTATTTTGTAAAGAAAATAAATAAAAGTGTCTATACGGTTTGTGAAAAAGAAACATTTAAACCGGAAGTTATATGGAGGGAATATGAATGACTAAGGATGAAAATGGGGTAGCGAAGGAAGGATTAAGCAGCAGAATTGGACGTACTTTTGTCAAAGCTTTGCGACGGACGCTGATTATCATGTGTCTGGAATCTGTTTTGATTGGTGGATTTTTTGCAGTCGTGTATACTTTGAAGGATAACCGCAGCTCTGTTATGGAATATACGGAGGAAATTGACCGTGCCATGCAGAGTAAGGTAAGTAAGCTTGAGGCAATCGCAGCCGGAGTCAGCAGCGGAACCCTGAACGATAGAGATGCCGTACTGGACTATGTGGATGCTATGGTGGCCATGGATGACCAGGTTTCAGCAGTCTACAGCTGCTATGACGAGAATATTACGATTATGAGCGGAGGATGGCAGCCTCCGGATGATTTTGTTGTAACTGAGCGTGAATGGTATAAAAATGCACAGGCAAATCCGGGGGAAGTATATATTTCCAGTCCCTATGTGGATTTACAGACCGGTGGAATCTGTATTACATTGTCCATGGCAACTTACCGCAACGGAGAAGTGGCAGGTGTAGTCGGAATGGATATGTATATGGATAATCTGGTTTCTCTTATCGAGGAAAGCTATACAAAAAACAGCTATGTCTTTTTGACCACTGCCGACGGAACTATTCTCGTACACCCGAATGACGGATATTCGTTGAATGTGGATAATACCGCTACCGTACAGAAAGTGAATTCGGGAAGATATCAGAACTTTGTAAATGAAAATATGGCTACAAGGCTGTTTTTGGATTATAAAAGCGGTTTTAAGTTTGGAATCGGCAATACTTCCGAGGTGACGGGATGGAAAGTAATTTCCGTGAAAACAATTGGCTCGATACTGCTTTTGTTTGTGTTGATTATTGGTCTGAATCTGGTAATTTATTTTGTGATGACGGCTGCTACGAGAAAGGATGTTCAAGGAAAAATCGGTGTCCTGTTCCGGCCGTTGGAGTCCATCAGCAACAAAATGATAAAGGTTGCGGAGGGTGATCTTTCGGTAATTTTTGACGAAGAGAAGAACTCCATGGAAATTGAAAAACTGACGGATTCCATAAATGAAACCATAGAGAGCCTGAAGTTCTATATCGACAGTATCTCCGGTATGGTTACCGCGATTTCGGATAGAGACCTGACAGTTACGATTGATGGTGACTTTAAGGGAAGCTATGTGCAGATAAAGAATGCACTGGAAAGTATTGTAAGTAATCTGAACGAATTTATTCAGCAAATCAGCAGGGAAGCTGTGAATGTATTGGATTTTGCAGACAAACTGGGAAGAACAACGGAAAGTGTTGCACAAAGTGCTTCCATGCAGAATGAAGCGATTGCCAATTTGTCGGAAGATATGGCGCGGCTGACGGAGCAGACAAAGAAGATAACGGAGCGGGCAATACGTGTTCGCGATACGGCAGAGATTACCAAGAAGCATCTGGAGACAGGTAATCAGGAGATGGACGAGCTTGTAAAGGCAATGGATAGCATTGACCAGTGTTATGGTGAGATTGCGGGCTTTGTCGGAACGATTAAAGAAATTGCCGCACAGACAAATCTGCTCTCCTTAAATGCATCGATTGAAGCAGCCCGGGCAGGAGAAGCCGGAAGGGGTTTTGCTGTTGTGGCAGGTGAAATCAGTACGCTTGCTGCATCCAGTGCACAGGCAAGTGAGAATATCGATAAGCTGATTGAGGAATCTCAGGTCGCGGTTTCCAAGGGAAAAGAATTGGTGACGACAACATTTGGAACGATTCAGCAGGGAGTGAACGACTCTGCACAGTCCAAGCAGCATATTGATGAAATTGTTGAGTTTGTTGAGAAGCAGCAGACGGCAATTGAGGATGTCAACAATGAATTAAGAGAAGTCGCCGAGAGTGTAGAGAATAATGCGGCCAGCGCAGAAGAAAATACCGCTATCAGTCAGCAGTTAAATGAATGTGCCCAGAGCTTGAAACAGATGGCAGATTCCTTTTGCTTGAGATAAAACAGTTTGTCCGTTGTGGGATGAGTTTATATGACAGACTGCTGCAAACAGGAGCTTAAGTTGAGCGTTTATGTAGGAGCTTAAGTTAGGCGTTTATGTATTGACAGAAAACCCGAAAAAAAGTATCATGGTAACTGTTCAGACTTGACGGAAATATTTGCCGGAGGGGCTGAACAGTTCATAAATTGGAAGGATGTAAGAATATGGCATTATCAAAAAAGCCCGTGACGGGAATGAAGGATATTTTGCCGGAGGAGATGCAGATTCGGGATTATGTAATCGGTGTCATTAAGGAGACCTACGGCAAGTTCGGTTTTAACTCCATTGAGACTCCATGTATGGAGAATATCGCCAACCTGACAAGCAAACAGGGCGGTGACAACGAAAAGCTGATTTTCAAGATTTTGAAGAGGGGCGAGAAGCTGAATGTGGCTGATGCCACAACGGAGGAAGAAGTGGTGGACGGCGGTTTGCGCTATGATTTGACCGTACCTTTAGTTCGCTATTATTCCAACAATGCAGCGCAGCTTCCGGCTCCCTTTAAGGCATTGCAGATGGGCAATGTATGGCGTGCGGACAGACCTCAGAGAGGCCGTTTCCGTCAGTTTATGCAGTGTGATATCGACATACTGGGTGAGCCCTCCAATCTGGCTGAAATCGAACTGATTCTGGCTACCACCACAACTCTGGGTAAGCTGGGGTTTAAGGGCTTTGAAATCCGTATCAACGACAGGCAGATTTTAAAAGCCATGGCAGCCTACAGCGGATTTCCCGAGGATTCTTATGACAGTGTGTTCATCACGCTGGACAAGATGGACAAAATTGGTCTGGAGGGTGTGGAAGCGGAGCTGCTGGAGAAGGGCTTCGGTAAGGAGTGCGTTGACAAATACCTGGGGCTGTATCAGGCATTGAGTGAACAGGAAAACGGTGTGGCTTATCTGGCGGAGACACTGCAGGGTGTTCTGGAACCTTCCGTTTCGGAGGGACTGCAGGAGATTATCGACAGTGTCAGTGCTACGAAATCCTCTGATTTTAAGATGGTGTTTGATGCAACTCTGGTAAGAGGAATGTCTTATTATACAGGAACCATTTTTGAGATTTCTATGCCGGAATTCGGTGCTGCCTGCGGTGGCGGCGGCAGATATGACAAGATGGTAGGAAAGTTTACCGGACAGGATGTTCCTGCCTGCGGTTTTTCCATCGGTTTTGAGCGGATTGTCATGTTGCTGATGGAGAATGGCTTTAAGGTGCCTACTAAGAATAAGAAAGTTGCCTACCTGATTGAGAAGGGTGTGGGCGGAGAGAAGCTGTGTGAGGTGATTGCGAAGGCACAGGAAGCAAGGAAGGACGGCACACAGGTGCTGGTGGCCCGCATGAACAAGAACAAGAAATTCCAGAAGGATCAGCTGACTGCGGAAGGATACGAGGAATTTGCAGAGTTTTATAAGGAAGAACTGAAAAGATAATTTTATGATAAGGAGCTAAGGTGATGATTCAGTCCAGAACACATAATTGTAATGAGCTGAGAATCGGCAATGCGGGAGAGAGAGTAAAGCTCGTAGGCTGGTTCGAAAATATGCGAAAGGTCAGCAAAAATCTGGGATTTGTGATTTTACGTGACTTCTACGGTACCACTCAGTTAGTGGTGGAAACCGAGGAAATGATGGCTGTCATGGACGGCATCAACAAGGAGTCCACGATTTCCGTGGAGGGTGTTGTCAGGGAGCGTTCCAACAAAAACATGGAGCTGCCTACCGGAGAAATTGAGGTGGTTCCCGATAAGATTGAGATTTTGGGAAAATGTATTTACAACGCACTTCCCTTTGAAATCAACCAGTCCAGGGAAGCGGATGAAAATGCGCGTCTGAAATACCGTTATCTGGATTTGCGTAATCCCAATATGAAGAAGAATATTGTCATGAGAAGTAAGATTGTGGCTGAACTTCGTCAGAGAATGAATGCGTTGGGATTCATGGAGATTACCACACCTATCCTTACCTGTTCTTCTCCGGAGGGTGCAAGAGACTATCTGGTGCCCGCCAGAAACCATCCGGGCAAGTTCTATGCACTGCCTCAGGCACCCCAGCAGTTTAAGCAGATTCTCATGGCATCCGGCTTCGACCGTTATTTCCAGATTGCTCCCTGCTTCAGGGATGAGGATGCAAGAGCGGATCGTTCTCCGGGAGAGTTTTATCAGCTGGATATGGAAATGGCTTTTGCTTCACAGGAGGATGTTTTTGCGGTGGTAGAGCAGGTGCTCCCTCCTGTATTTGAAGAGTATGGTATTTACAAGCAGGCTTCCAAGGCACCCTTTGTACGGATTCCTTATCTGGAGGCAATGGATAAGTATGGTTCCGACAAGCCTGACCTGCGCATTGACCTGACGCTGACAGATGTTACCGAGGTTATGGCTGACTGCGGCTTCGGCCCCTTTGAAGGACAGACCGTAAAGGCTATCGTGGTAGACGGCTTTACCGCTACCCGCAAGCAGATAGATGCAATCTGTGCGGAGGTGGAGGTACAGACAGCCCGCAAGGCATTCTGGTTCAGACTGGATGAGAACGGAGAGTTTGTAGGCGGTATCTCCAAGTTTTTACAGGATCGTAAGGAGGCTGTTATCGCAGCTTTGGGTCTGAAGAATGGTGATTTTGTAGGGTTGGCAGCAGGAAAGAAGCTTGAGGCCCAGAAGACAGCAGGTGTTCTTCGTAAGCTGTTGGGCGCTGCAAGCGAGAAGCATATGAAGAAGGATTGCTACGAGTTCTGTTGGATTGTAGATTTCCCTATGTATGAAATCGGAGAGGAATCCGGGGAACTGGAATTCTGTCATAATCCTTTCTCTATGCCTCAGGGCGGCATGGATGCATTGACCAATAAAGAACCATTGGAAATACTGGCATATCAGTATGATTTGGTATGTAATGGTGTGGAACTTTCCTCAGGTGCTGTCAGAAACCATGATCCGGAGATTATGATTAAGGCCTTTGAGTTGGTGGGGCTGGGCGAGGCAGATGTGAAAGCAAAATTCCCTGCCATGTACAATGCATTTTGTTACGGAGCACCGCCACATGCAGGAATTGCTCCCGGCGTTGACCGTATGATTATGTTAATCTGTGGCGAGGAGAGCATTCGTGAGATTATTCCTTTCCCGATGAACAAAAATGCAATGGATATCATGATGGGTGCACCGGGTACTGTAGAACAGAAACAGTTGGATGAGCTGCATCTTGCCATTACCGCAAAACAGGAATCATAAAAAAATGGGCTGTCGCGTGTACTTTGCGGCAGCCTTAACAATATGGTAACAGTTCAGCCGTGACATGACAACAGCAATGCGTGGGTGCTTGCACACAGAGCATTACTGTTGTCATGTCATGAGCGGAGCGCCCTCAAATGAAATAAAAGATGAGCCGCAGCGCGGCGACGGATGCGAAGCAGACGCTTTTATGAATGCAGAGGGCTGAACTGTTACAAAATATGAGGGAATGTGTATGTCTGTGCGTATCTATTTGCTCAGCCTGCGGGAAATAAGCGGGCCGGAGCAGACGAAAGACTTTGTACGGCAAGCTGTCCTGCTGGTAGATGAAGTGCGTCGGGAAAAGGCGGAGAAAATTCAAAAACCGGGAGCACAGGCGGTGAGTCTGGGGGCCGGGCTGTTGTTACAAAAAATGGTGCTGGATTATCAAGACGGAGCAGCAGACTGTGAGGAGCAGGATTGTGAAGAGCAGGATTGTGAAGAGCAGGATTGTGAAGAGCAGGATTGTGAAGAGCAAAACTGTGAAGTGTTGCATTATGAAGCACGGGAACTTTTGGAACTGTTGAAAACAGGACAGCAGAATGTATCGGAAAGAATTCAAGATTCACAGCGCATCCCTTTGCCATTACAATACCGGTTCGGTCCTCACGGGAAACCGGAAATCGTGGATTTTCCGATGTATTTCAGCCTTTCCCACTCCGGGGATTATGTGCTGTGTGCTGTCTCTGACAGGGAAGTGGGGGCGGATATCCAGAAGCTGCAAGCCGCCGACTTCTCAAAGCTGGCAAGTCGTTTTTTTACGGAAGCGGAATATCAGGCTTTAGAGAAATGTGTCGATGAGGCAGAGCGACAAAAATTGTTCTTTCGGCTGTGGACGAAAAAGGAAGCCTACGGAAAACTGACGGGTCAGGGTGTTGCGGCAATTCTGAATCGGGATGTCTGCTTTACCCCGGATATTGATATATATGAAAAAAGCAGCAGGAGTTTCCCGGAAGGAAAAACAGTGTCTGAGCGTGGGAAGCAGCCGAAGGGATTGCTCCCGGAATGGGTGGAAATTTCAGCGCCGGAGGGATACGCAGTGGCAGTGTGTACAGAGGCAAATGGACCGGAAACCAATACTGTGGGTTAAGTCAGGCGGCAAGGACGCTGTTTTGAGAAGAATATTACTAAGTATTTAGGAGTAAAGCAATGGGACAATTGATGAAGTATCTGAAGGATTATAAGAAGGAGTCGGTTCTGGCACCTCTGTTTAAGCTTTTGGAAGCCTTTTTTGAATTACTTGTACCACTTGTCATGGCAAACATCATTGACAGAGGAATTGAGAATGCCGATATGGGCTATATCGGAAAGATGGGGCTTTGCCTGTTGGGACTGGCAGTGGTGGGGCTTCTGTCTTCCGTGACGGCACAGTTTTTTGCGGCAAAAGCTGCGGTTGGATTTTCCACCAAGCTGCGGCAGGCTCTGTTTGACCATATTCAAAGCCTGAACTTTACCAATATTGATAAGGCGGGTACGTCTACCATGATTACCCGCATGACAAGTGATATCAACCAGGTGCAGTCCGGGGTTAATATGGTGCTGCGCCTGTTCCTGCGTTCTCCGATTATCGTGTTCGGTGCCATGATTATGGCATTCACCATTGATGTGAAAAGTGCGCTGATTTTTGTGGTGGCGATTCCGCTGCTGGCAATCGTGGTGTTCGGCATCATGATGTGGACAATGCCCTTGTACAAGAAGGTACAGGCAAACCTTGACAGGGTGTTGGGAATCACCCGTGAAAATCTCACCGGTGTCCGCGTTATCCGGGCCTTTCACAAGGAGGCTGAGGAGGAAAGCAGATTCCGGGAGTATACCCGGGCTTTGGCTCACAGTCAGACCTTTGTGGGTAAAATCAGTGCTGTCATGAATCCTGTGACATATATGATTGTAAACGCTGCGGTTATCGCACTGATTTACACCGGGGCAATTCAGGTCAATGTAGGTATTTTGACCCAGGGCGAGGTCATTGCCATCCTCAACTATATGTCACAGATTCTGGTGGAACTGGTGAAACTGGCAAACCTGATTATTACCATCACCAAGGCCCTTGCCTGTGCGGATCGTGTTGCAAGTGTGTTTGAGATTCGGAATGAAGAAGCTTTTGCCAAAGAGTGTGATACGAGGGTGGGAGCGGCTTATGAGAAAAATATCGGGGCGCCCTTTCTTCAATTTGATCATGCCGGATTAACTTATGCGGGAGCGGGAGCAGAGACGTTGCATGACATGAACTTTACGGTGAACAGAGGTGAGACCGTAGGGGTTATCGGTGGTACCGGTTCCGGTAAGTCCTCTTTGGTAAATCTGATACCCGGATTTTATCCCGTGACGGAGGGGGCTGTCCGCCTGGAGGGCGTTGATTTGAGAGAGATTCCGGAGGAACAGCTCAGGGAGCGCATCGGTGTTGTCCCCCAGAAAGCAGTATTGTTCAAGGGAACGATTCGGAGCAATTTGCAGTGGGGCAAGCCGGATGCTACCGAGGAGGAGATGTGGAGAGCCATTGACCTTGCCCAGGCCAGAGAGGTGGTGGAGGGAAAGGCCGGAAAACTGGACGCGAAGATTGCACAAAACGGTAAGAATCTTTCCGGCGGACAGAGACAGCGGCTCACCATTGCCAGAGCTTTGGTGCGAAAGCCCGAAATATTGATTCTGGATGACAGTGCTTCTGCTCTCGATTATGCTACCGATGCAAAGCTGCGGGCTGCATTGAGAGAATTGGAAGGAAATACTACCACCTTTATCGTCTCTCAGAGAGCTTCTACCATTCGCCATGCGGATAAGATTATTGTTTTGGATGACGGTGAGATGGCAGGTATGGGAACTCATGATGAGCTGTTACGGAGTTGTGATGTTTACAGAGAAATTTATTACTCTCAATACCCGGAGGAGCGGCTGAAGGCGGCAAAAGCCGGAAAAGAAGCGAAGGGTGAAATAAGAACAGAAACAGAGGAAGGAGGGGAGCAGAATGTCAGATAAAAAGATTGCGGAGAAAAAATCCGGTCAGATTGTGACGATGAAAAAGGTTTTAAACTATATACGAAAGTACTGGCTGATGGTAGGGTTTTCTCTGATACTGGCTGCGGTGACCGTTGTGCTCACCCTCTATATTCCTATCCTCACCGGAGATGCGGTAGATTTGATTCTGGAGAAGGGGAAGGTGGATTTTACCGGTGTCTTTGCCATCATGAAGAAAATTGCCGTGGCAGTTGCTGTTACGGCGGTGGCTCAGTGGGTGATGAATACCTGTAACAACCACATTACCTATCATGTGGTAAAGGATATTCGTGAGGCTGCGTTTCACAGGCTGGAGGAGCTGCCTTTAAAGTATCTGGATTCCAAGGCTTACGGCGATATTGTCAGCCGTGTGGTTGCGGATGTGGACACCTTTGCGGACGGTCTGCTTATGGGCTTTACACAGTTGTTTACAGGTGTGCTTACGATTCTTGGTACCTTGATTTTTATGATGATTACCAATGTTCCCATTGCTCTGGTAGTTGTATGTATTACACCCGTATCCTTTCTGGTAGCCAGATTTATTGCTACCAGGACTTACTCTATGTTTAAACTGCAGTCCGAGACCAGAGGGGAACAAACTTCTTTAATTGAGGAAATGATTGGAAACCAGAAGATTGTAAAGACCTTTTCCCGTGAGAAGGCGGTGAAGGAGGAATTCGCGGAAATCAACGGAAGGCTGGAAAAGTGCTCCCTAAAGGCTATTTTCTTCTCTTCTCTGACAAATCCCTGCACCCGTTTTGTCAACAGTCTGGTGTATGCCGGTGTAGGTATTTTCGGTGCTTTTGTGGCAATCAGGGGCGGTATCAGCGTAGGGCGTCTGTCCTGCTTCTTGAGCTATGCAAACCAGTATACAAAGCCCTTTAATGAAATTTCCGGAGTCGTGACGGAACTACAGAATGCGCTGGCTTGCGCGGGACGTATTTTTGAACTTATTGACGAGGAACCCCAGGTACCTGAGGCGGAGAATGCCAGAGTGTTAGAAAATGCGCAGGGCAATGTAAAACTGGAGAATGTCTATTTCAGCTACGTGCCTGAAAAGAAGCTGATTGAGGATTTCAACCTGGAGGTAAAGCCGGGACAGCGCGTGGCTATCGTAGGCCCTACGGGCTGCGGGAAGACCACGGTCATCAACCTGCTGATGAGGTTCTACGATGTGAACAGCGGCAGTATTAAGGTGGACGGAACAGATATCCGGGATATGACCAGAGGCAGCCTGCGTACAAATTATGGCATGGTTTTGCAGGAGACCTGGCTGAGAGCGGGCACCATCCGTGACAACATCCGTATGGGTAAGCCGGAGGCCACGGAGGAAGAGGTGATTCAAGCTGCAAAAGCCGCTCATGCCCACAGCTTTATCAAGCGGCTTCCGCAGGGTTATGACACTGTTATTTCAGAGGACGGAGGAAGTCTTTCCCAGGGGCAGAAGCAGCTGCTTTGCATTGCCAGAGTGATGCTTTGTCTGCCACCCATGTTGATTTTGGATGAGGCAACCTCCTCCATCGATACCCGTACAGAATTAAAGATTCAAAATGCATTCGCTACCATGATGGAGGGCAGAACCAGCTTTATTGTTGCCCATCGTCTCTCCACCATACAGGAGGCAGACATTATTCTCGTCATGAAGGACGGCAACATCATCGAGCAGGGCAATCATGAAAGTCTTCTTGCCAAAGGCGGATTCTACGCCAACCTGTACAACAGCCAATTCGCATGTTAGCCATGAGCAGGGCGCCATACAGATAAAAACAGCAGCCGGAGTGAGCAAGCTCCCCCCGGCTGTTGTTTTTATCTGTATGTGCATCGTGCGAAGCACGTGGTCCGGCTAATTGCGAAGCAATTAACCGGACGCGCTGCGAGGAGGCAGGAATTGCGGCTTTGAAAACTGTAAAGATATTTGCGTAAGAGCCGATATACTAACTAAGTGTATCGGCTTATTATAATATCTGACAAATAGAAAATGAGAACTTTAGGGTAAAACAGGGCGGGAAACCGGGGGATGTATATGATAGTAGAAAAACCAATCTTGATAAATGCGGGCGGAGAGCATGCAAACGATAGCATGGGAGGCTATAGAGTTACAGAAGCAAGACATACCGGGCAGGGAGAGAATAAGCGTGTCAGAGATAAACGGAAGACTGTATATGCCGGAGAATTGAATCAGGGAAACACACTGCGGGAAAGAATTGCCGCAAAGAAGGAACAGGCTCAAAAGCAGGCAATGAAGGTGGTGGGAGATGCCTTTTCCGGTGACAGGGTGGTGGATGAAGACTTGGAGTGCAGGCGGCAGCATGTGGCTGAATTGAAGGATGAGAGAAAGACACTGCAGGAGGAGATGGCAGGTGTTGCAGAGCGCAGAGAAAATCTGGAGAAGGCCCATGAAGCAGGAGATGTGTCACAGGCGGATTATTTTGCCGAAGTGAAGAACCTTTCCCGGGAGGAACAGGATTACCGGGCAAAGCTGGCGGATAATGAAAATACAGTTCAGGAGGAGAATGCCGTGATACGCGGCACAAGGCTGGAGCGTCTGAAACATAATCCCATGGGTGAAGCCAGAGAGCAGGCTGATGCCATTCTGGAGGCAGCAGGAGAAGAAGTTGTCGGTATGGCGATGGAGGACGCAAAGGAGAAAATTGACAAGGAAAGCGAGAAGCGGGAGGAACAGGCCGAGGCAATCGAGGAGAAGAGAGAGGAACAGGAGAAAATTCTGGAGAAACGAAAGGAGCGGAGGCAGCAGGCTGAGGAACTTGCGGAATCTGTGCCTGTGGCAGAACTGGTGTCGGCAGACAAACTGCAGGATGAGGTGAAGCAGGAGGTACAGAACATTCTGGATAAAATGAAGCTGTTGGCTGAGGACATCAAGGGTGCGGCAGTGGATGAGCTGTTGTAGAAACGGATAAGCACACAATTACGCCTTTTGCATAGCATATACAAAGCTATGCGGGAGGCGTTTTTTTATGGCGCTTATTGTTTTGGATGCGGGCCACGGAGGAGTCAATCCGGGCGCAACCTACAACGGACGGCAGGAAAAGGATGACGCACTGGCCCTGACCTTGGCGGTGGGGAATATTCTGGAAGCAAACGGTATGGATGTCTATTATACAAGAACCACGGACATCTATGAATCACCTTATCAGAAAGCCATGGAGGCCAACGCGGTGGGAGCCGATTACTTTGTGTCCATCCATCGGAATTCCAGCCCGTATCCCAACCAATATACGGGAATCGAAAGTCTGGTTTACAACCGTTACGGAGAGGCAGCACGGCTGGCAGAAAATATCAATGCCAGATTGGAAGAGGTCGGTTTTGTAAATCAGGGAGTCAACGAACGTCCTAATCTGGTGGTGTTGAACAGGACGCAGATGCCGTCGGTACTTGTTGAGGTTGGGTTTATCAACACGGATGCGGACAATCAGCTCTTTGACGAACGCTTCGATGAAATTGCCCGGGCTATTGCGGACGGCATTCTCGCCACAGTGTGGACAGCGTGAGAATTTACATTCATCTTACAAACTTGTTACCCGGACGTGATATTTTCCTCCGTTTTTTTCTGTTATTATCCTGATTGTAAAAAAGAAAAAGACATGAGCAATGGCTCACGGGGAAAGTGAAACCCCGGAAAATGGAGGAGAAGATTATGAAAGCAAAGAAAATGATTGCGTTACTTAGCGCCTGCGCATTGAGTGTATTGTGTATGACGGGCTGCGGAGAGGATGCTGCGAACAGCAATGCTTCGTCAGGTTCTCAGAACTCTGTTACAGAGAGCTCATCCCGGGAAAGCAAGACTGAGGAAAGCAAGTCGGAGGAGGTAGCATTGTCCGGCACCATCCAGATGGTGGGAAGCACTTCCATGGAGAAGCTCGCTAATGCGCTGGCAGAAAGTTTTATGGAAAAATATCCCGATGTGACCGTGACAGCAGAGTTTGTAGGCTCCGGTGCGGGAATTGAGGCAGTGAACTCCGGAAATGCGGACATCGGAAATTCTTCCAGAAACCTGAAGGATGAAGAAAAGGCAAACGGTGCGGTTGAGAATATTGTTGCAATTGACGGAATTGCCGTATGCGTGGATACATCCAACACGGTTACCAATCTGACCAAGCAGCAGCTGAGCGATATTTACACCGGAACTGTTACCAACTGGTCTGAAGTGGGCGGCGCAGATGCTCCCATTGTTGTGGTGGGACGTGAAGCCGGCAGCGGTACCAGAGGAGCTTTTGAGGAGCTTCTGGGAGTAGAGGATGCCTGTGCTTATGCAAACGAGCTGGACAGCACCGGAGCTGTCATGGCAAAGGTCGCTTCCACCCCCGGTGCCATCGGTTATGTATCCCTGGATGTAGTGGATGACAGCGTGATTGCTCTTTCCCTGGAGGGTGTAGAACCCACGGCAGACAATATCAAAGCCGGAAATTATTTCCTGAGCAGACCTTTCGTTATGGCAACCAAGGGTGAAATTTCTGAGCAGAGCGAGCTGGTTCAGGCATGGTTTGATTACGTACTGGGCGAGGAAGGTCAGGCTGTTGCAGCTAAAGTCGGACTTATCACTGTTCAGTAAACAAAGAAAGGGCAAAAGGAATGAAAACACAGACCGTGGACTTTGGTACCATAATGGGAAGTAAAAGGAATAAGGCGGTTGTGGAAAATGTGGCGCAGGCAATCTTTACGGTTTGCGCCTCTTTTGCCATTCTTGCAGTGGCTTCCATCACCCTTTATATGATTATCAGCGGAACTCCCGCAATTTTTAAGGTGGGACTGAAGGAAATTCTGTTCGGCACGGCATGGGAGCCTACCGCGGCACAACCAAGATACGGCATACTGTACGTTATCCTTACATCTATTGTGGGAACCGCGCTGGCCATTCTGATCGGAGTGCCGGTGGGAATCCTGACGGCGGTGTTTCTTGCGGAGGTAGCCGATAAGAGGGTGGCCAAAATCGTTAAACCGGCGGTGGAGCTTCTGGCGGGAATCCCATCTGTTATTTACGGTCTTTTGGGCATCTACCTGATAAACCCTCTGATGTATAAACTGGAGCTTTTGATTTTTGCGGATTCCGAGACGCATCAGTTCACGGGCGGCGCGAACCTGCTGTCTGCCGTACTGGTGCTGGCAGTCATGATTCTGCCCACGGTCATCAATATCAGCGAGACTTCCATCCGGGCGGTGCATCCCGGCATCAAGGCCGCATCTCTGGCCCTGGGGGCATCCCATGTACAGACCATATTCAAATCCATCCTTCCGGCGGCAAAGTCGGGAATTGTCACGGCGGTGGTGCTGGGCGTCGGCAGGGCAATCGGGGAAGCCATGGCTATAACACTGGTATCGGGAAGCAGTGTCAATATGCCGTTGCCCTTCAATTCCGTGCGTTTCCTGACTACTGCTATTGTCAGCGAGATGAGCTACTCGGAGGGAACGCACAGACAGATGCTGTTTACCATCGGGCTTGTGCTGTTTGTATTCATTATGGTCATCAATATTGTGCTGAACGGCATTTTGAAGAAAGGAGCGCAGGCAGATGAGTGAAGTATGTGCAAAGGCCCCTGCGGCAGGAATGAAAGAGGATACTGCGGATACTCTGTACAGGAGGCGGAGGAGGCCGGCTGAAAGCCTTTTGCTGGGAACCATATACGGTGCGGCGTTCATCTCTGTGATGCTGTTGGTTGGAATTATCGGTTATGTGTTTATAAAGGGAATCCGGGTTGTCAACTTTGAATTCCTGACGGGAGTTACCAGTGCTTTAAAGGGTACGGTGGGAATTGCCGGAAATTTTGTAAATACGTTGTACATAATTGTAATTACGCTGTTGATTGCCACACCGGTAGGCGTGGGCGGAGCCATCTATCTAAACGAGTATGCAAAGCCGGGCAGACTGGTGAATCTGATTGAATTTACAACAGAGACCTTGTCCGGTATTCCTTCCGTGATATTCGGACTGTTCGGATATGTGTTTTTCGGCATGTTGGGATTGGATTATTCGCTGCTCAGGGGTGCCCTGACACTCAGCCTTATGGTGTTGCCGCTGATTGTGCGGAATACGCAGGAGGCTTTGCGAACCGTACCTGACAGCTATCGAAGCGGTGCACTGGGGATGGGAGCAACAAAATGGTACATGATTCGGACCATTCTGCTTCCTTCTGCCAAATCCGGAATCCTCACCGGGGTGATTCTGGCGGTGGGACGCATTGTGGGTGAGTCGGCGGCACTTTTGTTTACGGCGGGAAGCGCCAGACTTTTGCCCAAGCTTGGCGGGAGTCTGCTGACGAATCTGGAGAGACTTGGGGAGAAGACGCTGCAGTCGGGCGGTACGCTTACCATTGAACTGTATCTGCAGATGCAGAACGGAAAGTACGAGACTGCCTTCGGCATCGGCTGTGTACTGATTATCATTGTGCTTATCATCAATCTGTTGTTAAAGCTGGTAACCGGGGAATTTCGGAGGGCATAGCGAAGGAGATAAAAATGGATAAAAGTAAAATATCGGTGGAAAACCTGAATCTGCACTACGGAACAAACCATGCCCTGAAGGATGTGAGCATGGAAATCAGAAATCATGCCGTCACGGCCTTTATCGGACCCAGCGGCTGCGGCAAATCCACATTTTTAAAGTGTATCAACCGCATGAACGATTTGGTGGAGAACGTACGTATTGAGGGTAAGGTGCTTCTTGACGGAGAGGACATTTACGATAAGAGAGTGGACACCACACTTCTCAGGAAGAAGGTGGGCATGGTATTCCAGCAGCCAAATCCGTTTCCCATGAGCATTTATGACAACGTTGCTTACGGCCCCAGGCTTCACGGTGTGGGTAACAGACAGAAGCTGGATGCAATCGTTGAGGAGGCTCTGCGGGGAGCCGCTATTTTTGACGAGGTTAAAGACAGATTGCATAAGTCGGCGCTGGGACTCTCGGGTGGTCAGCAGCAGAGACTCTGTATCGCCAGAGCCCTGGCGGTGGAGCCGGAAGTGCTGCTGATGGATGAGCCCACTTCTGCCCTTGATCCGGTATCTACGCTGAAAATCGAGGAATTGATGGAGGGTCTGAAGAAAAAGTATACTGTGGTGATTGTGACCCACAATATGCAGCAGGCAGCCAGAGTATCGGACGATACGGCATTTTTCCTGGTGGGAGAGGTTGTAGAGTTCGGTGAAACCAAGACAATCTTTTCCAGGCCTAAGGATAAGCGGACGGAAGATTATATAACAGGGCGTTTCGGCTAAGGAGGAAATGGAAGATGGCACCAAGAATGGTATTTGAACAGGAATTGGAACAGCTGAAGGAAAAGATAAAGGGAATGGGAGAGTATGCCGGAATCGGTCTGAATAAACTCCTTCTGGCGTTGAAAGCAGACGACAGGGAGGCATTAAAGCAACTTTTGGACAGCGATCGGCAGATTGTGGATATGCAGAGACGAATTGAGGCCGGATGTCTGGCGCTGATGACAAAGCAGCAGCCGGTGGCAAGAGATTTGCGTCTGGTCTCAGCAGCACTGAAGGCAGTGTCGGATTTGGAACGCATTGGTGACCATGTTTCGGATATGGCAGAACTGTTCCTACGCAGAAATACGGGCGTGGGAGAGAAAGAGGGAGACGAAATCCTTCTCAATATGCTGGAGGAGGCACGTACCATGTTCCGGGAGGCTGTGGAGTCCTTCGTGGAAGGGGATGCAGAAACCGCACGGATGGTGATTGACAGCGACGACGGTGTGGATGCGCTTTTCAACCAGATGAAGGATAAAATGATGGAGGCAATTAGAACACAGTCGCTGGATGCGGATAGTGTGGTAGATAATCTGATGATTGCAAAATATCTGGAAAAAGTGGGAGACCATGCGGTAAATGTGGCGGAGTGGACACTGTTTCAGCTGACGGGGGAAATAGGCGGAATGGAAATTTACTAAACTTTACATAGATTTTACATTGCCTGGTTATAAATTTTACATAGGACCTTTAAAATAAAATCCGTAACAAGGCGATGTAAAAGAGAGGATTATGTATGAGTTTTTTTGATTTCCTTACGATGGTGGGTGGCCTGGCGCTGTTCCTCTACGGAATGAGTATGTTGGGGGACGGTCTGGCAAAGCTTTCCGGCGGAAAGTTTGAAAGTGTTCTGGAAAAATTGACAAGCAATCCCATAAAGGCTGTGCTTATGGGAGCGGGAGTGACGGCTGTGATTCAGTCATCTTCTGCCACTACGGTCATGGTAGTGGGATTTGTCAACTCGGGGATTATGAAGCTGCAGCAGGCGGTGGGAATCATCATGGGTGCCAACATCGGTACTACGATTACCTCCTGGATTTTGGGAACTGCGGGAATAGACAGCTCTTCTTTTTTCGTGCGGTTGTGTAAGCCCACATCTTTCTCCCCCATACTGGCTATTGTCGGTGTGGGAATTCTCATGTTTTCTCATAAAGATAAACTGAAAAATATAGCGCTGGTGATGTTGGGGTTTGCGGTGCTGATGTTTGGAATGGATACCATGAGCGGTGCGGTGGAGCCGCTGGCGGATGTGCCGGAATTTACCGGTATCCTGACCCGTTTCTCCAATCCGATTCTGGGGATGTTGGCAGGTCTGGTGCTGACAGCTGTGATTCAATCCTCGTCCGCATCTGTGGGAATCCTACAGGTACTCTGTGCAACGGGAGCCGTAGGCTACAGCGCGGCACTTCCTATCATCATGGGTCAGAATATCGGCACCTGTGTGACCGCCATGATCTCCGGTGTGGGTGCCAATAAAAATGCGAAACGGGCGGCTCTGGTTCATCTCTACTTTAATATTATCGGAACGGTGCTGTTTATGGCGGTGTTCTATGCGATAAATGCGGTTCGCCCCTTTGACTTTATGGCGGAGGCTGCGACTCCCTTCGGTATTGCAACCATTCATACCGTGTTTAACGTTGCGGCGACACTTTGTCTTTTGCCCTTTTCCAAGGTGCTGGTGAAGTTGGCCTGTCTCACAATCCGCGATGAAGATGTACCGGAGACGAAGCATGGGGATGAGGTGCTACAGCTTCTGGATGCCCGTTTTCTGGAGATGCCTGCCTACGCGGTAGAGCAGAGCCGTGCGGTCGCGGTAAATATGGCAGAGCTGGCAGAGGAGGCAATGAATCTGTCCATGGGGCTTTTGAAAGAGTATAATGAGGAGACGGCGAAAAGAGTGGTGGAACTGGAGAGCCGTGTGGACCGGTTTGAGGACGAGCTGGGCAGCTATCTTGTGCGACTGAGCGCAAAGGATATGACTGAGCAGGCCAGTCATACACTGACCTCTATTCTGCACTGTATCGGCGATTTCGAGCGTATCTCGGATCATGCCCGGAATGTGAAGGAAGCGGCTGAGGAAATGTATGTGAAGAAGCTGCAGTTTTCCGACAAGGCGGGAAAAGAACTGGAGGTCTTTACAAAGGCGATCCATGATATTTTAAAGATTACCATGCTCTGTTTTGCGGAGGAAGATTTGGGCCTTGCCGGACAGGTGGAACCTCTGGAGGAGGTTATTGACGGGTTGAATAAGGACATCAAGCAGCGCCATATCAAGCGGCTGCAGAAGGGAAAATGCACCATTGAGCTTGGCTTCATTTTGTCGGATATCACCACAAATCTGGAACGTGTTTCGGACCATTGCTCCAACATTGCGGTTTGCATGCTGCAGGAGAAGGGTGATGAACAGGAGCCGCATGCTTACCTGGACGAGCTGAAAACAGAGGACAATATAGATTTCAAAAGTAAGGTTCATGTATACAGGGAGAGGTACAGAATGCCTTAATAACTGCTTGCATTTGGCAGTACGATACATTAAAGTGGAATGTAGGTAAGGGAAGGTGTGAGAGATTTATGGCACTGATTTATATAGTGGAAGATGACAAGAGTATACAGGAGATTGAGAGCTTTGCGCTGACAAACGTGGGCTACCGGGTGGAAGGGTTTGAGACTGCAAAGGATTTCTACAAAGCTCTGGAGACTGAAATACCGGATTTGATTTTACTGGATATTATGCTGCCTGATGAAGATGGACTGAGCATTGTAAAAAAACTGCGTTCCGATAAGGAGACAGTGCTGGTTCCCATCATCATGGTGACGGCGAAGACCACGGAAATCGACAAGGTGAAGGGATTGGATATCGGGGCGGACGATTATATGACAAAACCTTTTGGCGTCATGGAACTGATTTCGAGAGTGAAAGCTATGCTGCGCAGAAGCGCAAAGCCGGAAGAAAAAGTGAAAGTATTAAAGTTTGGCGATATTGTGCTGGACAAAGACAGGCACGCCGTCAGTGTGGGAGACAAGCCGGTAGAACTTACCTATAAGGAATACGAACTGTTAAAGCTGCTGCTTACCAACGCCGGAATCGTGACTACCAGGGAAACAATTTTGGACCGTATCTGGGGCACAGATTTCGAGGGGGAATCCAGAACACTGGATATGCATATGAAGACATTGCGTCAGAAGCTGGGTGAGGCGGGAGCCATGATAAAGACTGTGCGAAACGTAGGCTATATACTGAAAGAGTGACGGGAGAGGAACCGGTATGAAAAAAAGAATCAACAGGATGTTTGTGGTGATATCACTGTTGGCCATTGTGCTGACTACGGGATTGATTACAGGCGTATACTATAATCTGTTCCGTAGACAGGTAACCGCCGACCTGAAGGATTATACCGCGCTTGTGCGGGAGATGAATGTGGATGCCGAACCGGAGGAGCCCGGGCAGGGTCTTGCCCGGAGAGGAATTCGACTGACGGTTGTGGACAGCCGGGGAAATGTGATGTATGACAATGAGGTTGACAGCAGCTCTCTGGAAAACCACGGGGACAGACCTGAAATCAGAGAAGCACTGGAGACGGGGGAAGGACAGTCTGTGAGACGCTCCAGCACACTTTCCAACAATACCTTCTATTATGCGCTGCGCCTGGAGAACGGCAATGTCCTGCGGGTAGCAAAGGATGCAGAGAGTATTGTCAGCATTTTCAGCAGTGCATTTCCAACCATTCTCTGGATTTTGGCAGCACTGATCCTGTTGAGTCTCGGAATGGCACATTTCCTTACAGAAAAGCTGATTCTGCCGGTTGAAAAGCTTGCCGAAAATATGGATTCCGAGGGTGACTGTGCAGACTATGAAGAGTTGGCGCCTTTTGTCAGAATGATACGGGAACAGCATCAGGATATTATCAGAAATGCGCGGATGCGTCAGGAGTTTACGGCCAATGTGTCTCATGAACTGAAAACGCCGCTCACCTCAATCTCGGGATATGCGGAACTGATAGAGACGGGGATGGCATCGGATGAGGATGTGGTCCGGTTTGCACGGGGCATACACAACAGCGCAAACAGGCTGTTGACATTAATTAACGATATTATCCGCCTGTCTGAGCTGGACAGCGGAGAATCCGAGGAACCTTTTGAGACCCTGAACCTTTTTGAACTGGCAGAGAGCTGTACGGAAATGCTGCAGATGAATGCCGAGAAACATGATGTGACAATTACCGCGTTGGGCGAAGAGTGTTATATCAAAGGAAACAGGCAGATGATAGAAGAACTGCTGTATAACCTCTGTGATAATGCAATTCGCTACAACAATGCGGGGGGAAGTGTCACAGTGAGTGTAAAAAAGGATAGTGAGAACACCCGGGGGCAGGTGGTACTGTCGGTGAAGGATACGGGAATCGGAATCCCGGAGGAGCACAGAGAAAGAATTTTTGAGAGATTTTACCGTGTGGATAAGAGCCGTTCCAAATCTATGGGCGGTACAGGCCTTGGCCTCGCCATCGTGAAACACATCGTCGCAAAACATGATGCGGTGATGGAACTGGACAGCGAGGTGGGCAGGGGTACCGAAATCAGAGTGATTTTCCGGGAAGTTACTGAGAACTGCGATTCCCGAAGAAAATAGCAGCCAGCATACCGGGACCGGTGTGAGCGCCGATAATGGGGCAGAGCATCATTTTTGTGATGTCTGCTTCGGGATTGATTTCCCTGAGCAGCTGTTCCAATTCGTCAGCCCGCTCGGGGCAATCGCCATGAACAATATAGACACGGTTTTTGCTTTCGTCACGGGTTGTTGCATACTTGTTTGCCAGCTCCTTCAGAGCAAGTTTATGTCCTCTTTTTTTCTCAAGAGTAACCAGTTTGCCCTCCTCGTCGATTTTCAGGATGGGCTTTATATTCAGGGCAGTGCCCAGAACAGCAGTGGTGGCAGGAATTCTGCCGCCTCTTTTTAAATACATCAGATCGTCCACCATGAACCAGTGGGAAACTTCCAGTCTGTGCTCGTTCAGCCATCCGGCGTTTTCCTCGATGGACATTCCCGCGGCGCGGTTTTCTGCAGCGGCTTCCAGAAGCAGCCCCATGCCGCCGGTAGCGCAGAGGGTGTCCACTGCCACCACCTTGGCACCGCTGTATTCCTCTGCCAGCTCGGAAGCGGCGAGACAGACGGAGTCATAAGTTTTTGTCAGACCGCTGGAGAGAGAAAGATAAAGAACGGACTGTCCCTCTTTTAAAAGCGGAGCAAAGGTTTCTATGTAGGAGTGGGGAGTCACCTGACTTGTATGTGTCTCTTTTCCCTCCCGTTGAGCATCATAGAATTTTTTCAGAAAAGAAGGCTCCTCCAAATTGGTGCATAACCGCTCTTCTTCCCCTACCGTATAATTCATTGCCACAAATCGGATATCGTACTTTTCTATAACGGAAGGTGCTATATCCGCCGATGCGTCTGTGTAAATCAGATAATCACTCATGAAAGTTCCTCCTTTGCAGTCTCAGGGCTGTCTTCTTCTGTTTTTTCATCGGGCAGGGTCATCAGAACTTTTTTGATTCTGTTCTGATCGATACCCTGTACCTTCAGATGAATGCCGTTTTTCAGGGTAACCTCCTCATTGTCCTCGGGAAGTCTGTCCAGGCATTCGATGATGATACCGCTGATGGAGTCGTAATCTTCACTCTCTAAGTCGGTGCCAAGTTCATCGTTTATGTCATCCAGCTTCATGCTGCCTTCCACAAGCCAGGTTCGGTCATCCTTTTTCTGAATCAGTTCTTCTTCATCGGCGTCGTACTCGTCCCGGATTTCGCCTACGATTTCCTCCAGCAAATCCTCCAGGGTAATCATTCCCACGGTAGCACCGTACTCGTTCAACACGAAAATCACATTGGTGGTTTTTTCACGAATCTCGATGAGCAGGTCGGCCACTTTCTTAAATTCATATGTATAATGGGCGTCTCTCAGTATATTTCTGACATCAAAATGAGCTTCATCGTTGGCGAGGATAAAGTCCTTGATATTGATGATGCCGATGATATTGTCCTTATCGTCCTGATATACGGGAAGGCGTGTATACATGGAATCACGGAATATCTGTAAGACTTTTTCATAGGAGTCGGTGACGCTGACGGTCACCATATTGATTCTGGGAATCATGATATCCTTTGCCAGGGCGTCCGAGAAGTCGAATACATTGTATATCATTTCCTTCTCTTCGTTTTCAATAACACCATCCTCATGGCTGACATCAACATAAGTGCGCAACTCTGCTTCAGTCATGGTCGCCATTTTGCTGTTGGGGTCAATGTGCATCAGACGCAGGATGCCATTGGAAAGCTTGTCCACCACAAAAATCACAGGAGTGAGCAGCTGCATCAGACAATATATTATTCCGCTGTAGGCAAGGGAAATCTTTTCCGAAGAGGTCATAGCCCAGGTCTTTGGAACGATCTCACCGCAGAGCAGCACCACGATGGTCAGAATACCCGTGGCAATCCCCACCGCCAGATTGATTTTCATGGCAAGGGTGGTAGCCAGCGCGGAGGCCGACAGATTCACGATGTTGTTGCCGATCAGAATGGCACTGAGCATCTTGCTGTAATTCTCCAGTATCCTGTTGACGCGGACTGCCCGCTTATTGCCTTCTTCCTCGAGGGTTCGCATCCGTACGCGGTTCACGGTTGACAAGGCCGTTTCGGCAGAAGAGAAAAAGCCCGATAATATAATAAGAATAATTAATGAAACAAGTTGTATGACACCCGGGGTATCCAAAAAATCCACTCCTTTTTGCTGATAATACATATACGCTACCTAATATACATGATGGGAAAAGCTGTTGTCAAGTTTACCTGAGGTTTTGCATATCCTTTTAACATAAAATTTACATTATTCGGAGGGGTATATGGAACATTCATCTGTCATGGGTAAAAATTCGGTATTGTTTTTGCTGAAATGTCTTTTACTTGCCTACATATTGACGGGAGCGCTTCTGATGGTGCTTTCGTTTCTGCTGTACAAGGTAGGGCTGGGTGAGAAGGCGGTATCGATTGCAATCATTGTCATTTATGTGGCAGCAACCTTTTTCGCCGGATTTTTGGCGGGAAAAAAGATGCAGAACCGAAAATTTATCTGGGGGCTGCTGGAAGGAGTAGCTTATTTTGTGATTCTTGCGGTGATTTCCTTTGCGGTGGGAGAGAGGACTGATGCGATTCAAAATTCGTTTTTTACCACTTTACTGCTCTGCGCAGGAGGGGGAATGCTGGGGGGAATGCTCAGCTGACGGTTGACCGCCGGTATTTTTCCGTATATGATTAACAGAAATACTGTAGATAAAGTGAGCAAGAACAAGTATGAGTGCAAAGAAGAAATGTCCGCTCTGCAGCAAAAAGCTGGTGGAGGTAAACGGAATTCCCACCTGCCCCGACTGCGGGTACAGAGAGTCGGGGACCTCTTCAGGCTACAGCACGGCGAATGTGCATAAGCCGGTATATGAGCAGAAGGATGCTTCCGGGGCTTCTGCCAAAAATTTTATTGTGGCTGTGGTTTCCGTGGCGTTCATTGCTTTTGTGGGCGTGGTTGTGGCATTTTTATCCGGCGGTTTGCCGGATATTTTGGATTCCGCTGCAAATCGGGAGAATAACCGGCCGTCGGCCGGGGAGTCTGTCACTGCGGGGGCGGGGAATCAGGATACCTTCGACGCAATCAGAGAGAACCGGGGAAACAGGGATTTCGGAGGTGGCAGCGGCAGCAGTGAAGATGAGGACCGCAGGGTTGAGTCCTATTCCCTTCCGGAGAGCGAATTCCTGGTGAAACTGGTGGAGGATATATTCGGCAAGCCGGTGGACCGGATAAGTTATGAGGAACTCTGCAGCATTATCTACCTTGACATTTATAAGTGGAATGATACAGATGTGACAGCGGTATTGGTGGAACTTTCGGACAACACCTCGCAATGGTTTCTCTTTTCGGATGAATATGTGGACACCCGGGATCTGCGTTGCCTGGAGGGATTGGAATATCTGTACCTCGATGCCTGCTCCGTCAGCTACGGAACCGATTGGCATAACCTGAGAAACCTGAAGTTTTTAAGCTGTGATGCTTCTATGGAGGATTTGTTGGATTATATGGATGTCTCACAGCTGTTTTTCCTGAGCACGGATAACACCTTTGGAATGAATGATCTTTCTGTGCTTTCGGAGTATACCGGGCTTGGATATCTGGAGCTGGATGCGGGATTTCTGGACAGTATCGAGGGAATTTCCCGGGCGGAATCGCTGGTGGGACTTTACATTGAGGACGGAGACCGCATTACCGATTCCTCTGAGCTGTATGATATGCCGCAGTTGGTGGCACTTTCCATACAATCCGGGGGTTTGAAAGATATCGGCTTTGTATCCGGTATGGATGAACTGCAATATTTGTCCCTGGAGGGCACAGAGGTGAAAAAAATCGAAGCGTTGACAGACTGTGCCGATACCCTGACGGAACTTCACCTGAGCGACAACTATCAGATAGAAGACATATCTCCGGTGATGAGCTGTACCGGGCTGGAGGAATTGGAACTGTGGGTGGATTATCAGTTTGATGTGCCGATGGAGGTGCCGGATTTCTCAGCTATGACGAATCTGAAAAGCCTGTCTATTGATGGCTATGATAAGTTTACCAATCTGGCTTGTCTCACAGGACTTACGGAGCTGACCATTGAGTGTCCCGGCTCGGGAGACGGGGAATTCCTGAAAAGTCTGCCTGACCTGGAGCGGCTGAGCCTGACGGATATGTCTGTTTACAGCGGATTCATGGACGGAATTTCAAGCCTGGAGAATTTGAAATATTTAAGTCTGGAGGAAAGCTTTGTATGGTGTGACATTAGTCCGGTATTCGGTCTGCCGAACCTGCGGGAACTGAATTTAGAGTGGACGGAATGCGGTCTGTGCCCGGAAAAGCTGACAGACAGTGAGAGTCTGGCATACCTTTGGCTTGAGCACACCACCTTTGATTCCCTGTCGGAAGACGGAACCTGGGATTACAGTAACTATGACAATGAGTTTCCCATGCAGGGGGTACTGGATGTGCTGACAACCCATACGCCGAATCTGACGGATCTTTATGTGCCGGAGCAGGAACTGGACAATCTGGATTTCACGGAAAACCTTCCGATGCTGATGGTGCTGGATGTGACAGACAACTACATAACCGATCTCTCTCCGCTTACAAAGCTGGATATGCTGATAGCCGTTTTATGCGAAGACAATCCGGTGCAGAATACGGACGGACTGGAAAATTTAAAAAAACTCTTTTACAAATAATATTTTTATGATATACTACCAATGTTTATCGGTCGGTTGACTTGTAAAATCATAAGGAGGCTATCTAAGATGAAGCATATCAAGACTTTGACAACCAGAAACTTAAAGGAGTCTATGAAGAAGGGCGGCTGTGGTGAGTGCCAGACATCCTGCCAGTCTGCATGTAAGACTTCCTGCACAGTTGGCAATCAGAGCTGTGAGAAGATTAAGTAATGATATTGCACTAGAGAGTTGACTAGAGCAAGCAGCGATTCCGGTCGCTGCTTATTCTTGTGTTTAGAAAGGAAACAAATTCGTGATACATCAATATAAAAGCAACGGGTACAACATCGTGATGGACGTGAACAGCGGTTCCGTTCATGTGGTGGATGATATTGTCTATGATATGATTCCTCTGGTGGAGCCCCTTGTGAACGAGGGCATCAAGGATGCCGACACCATAAAGGCAGCGGTTTTGAACCTTGCAAATATTCCTTATCCTGAGGAGGAGATTACCGAGGCGGTGGATGAGGTATTGGAGCTGGAGGCTTCCGGCCAGCTGTTTGCCCCCGATATATATGAAAACTATGTATTTGATTTCAAAAAGAGACAGACTGTGGTAAAAGCATTGTGTCTGCATATTGCCCATGACTGTAATCTGGCGTGTAAGTACTGCTTTGCCGAGGAGGGAGAGTACCACGGCAGACGGGCTCTCATGAGCTTTGAGGTAGGAAAGAAGGCTCTTGATTTTCTGGTTGCCAATTCCGGCAACAGGGTGAACCTCGAGGTGGATTTCTTTGGTGGAGAGCCTCTGATGAACTGGCAGGTGGTAAAGGACCTGGTGGAGTACGGCAGAAGCCTGGAGGAGCCCAACAACAAGAAATTCCGCTTCACCCTGACAACCAACGGTGTGCTGTTGAACGATGAGATATTGGAGTTTGCCAACAAAGAAATGGCAAACATCGTGCTCAGCATTGACGGACGCAAGGAAGTGAACGACAGGATGCGTCCTTTCCGGGGCGGGCAGGGCAGCTATGATTTGATTGTGCCCAAGTTTCAGAAGGTGGCGGAGAGCCGTGAGCAGATGAGATATTATGTGCGCGGCACCTACACTCACAACAATCTGGATTTCTCAAATGACGTGATTCATCTGGCGGATTTAGGCTTTAAGCAGATATCCGTGGAGCCGGTTGTGGCGCAGCCCTCCGATTCCTATGCGATTCAGGAGGCAGATTTGCCGAAACTGAAAGAAGAGTACGACAAGCTTGCGGCGGAGATGATAAAGCGCCGCAGGGAAGGAAACGGTTTTAATTTCTTCCACTTTATGATAGACCTGGAGGGTGGTCCCTGTGTGGCAAAGAGACTGTCGGGCTGCGGATCCGGTACGGAATATCTGGCAGTGACTCCCTGGGGAGATTTGTATCCCTGTCATCAGTTTGTGGGGAATGAAGATTTTCTCATGGGAAATGTGGATGAAGGTATTAAGAGAGAAGATATCCGGGACGAGTTTAAATGCTGTAATGTCTATGCAAAGGATAAGTGTAGAAAGTGTTTTGCCAAGTTCTACTGTAGCGGCGGATGTGCCGCAAACTCCTATAACTTCCATGGGAACATCAACGATGCCTACGATGTGGGATGCGAACTCCAGCGGAAGAGAGTGGAATGTGCGATTATGTTAAAAGTCTCCGAGATGGAGGACGGACAGCAATAGATGTAAAAAAGAAAGGACGAAAGAACCATGAAAAAGAACAAAGCGATTATTATACTGCTTTGCATTCTTCTGCTTCTGGTCGGAGTCACTTATGTGGATTTCTTCGGCATTGATGCGGAAGGTACGGGAAGTGCCTCGGATATCAATCTGGGACTTGACCTTGCGGGCGGTGTCAGCATTACCTATCAGGTGGTGGGAGATGAAAATCCGGATGCCACAGATATGAGCGATACCATCGCAAAGCTTCAGAAACGTGTGGAGGGCTACAGCACAGAAGCTATTGTGTATCAGGAAGGTGCGGACAGAATCAACATCGAAATTCCCGGTGTCAGTGATGCAAATGCAATCCTGCAGGAACTGGGAAGACCCGGTGCGCTGTACTTCATTGCGGAGACAGACTCCGAGGGAAACCGCAACTATACGGGACAGTATGTGCAGAATCCGGACGGTTCCGTGGGCATTGTCTACACAATGAACAAGACCATCGAAGAACTTCTGGCTGACGGTTCCATTCTGGTTCAGGGTACCGATGTGGCAGATGCCAGAGCGGCGTCCATCCGTGATCAGCAGATGGGCAATGTGGAATATATCGTGGATCTGACCATGACGGAAGAAGGAACGGAAAAGTTTGCCGAGGCAACCAGAAATGCTTACACCAAGGGTGAGACTCTCGGAATTTACTATGATGGCAGTATTGTCAGCGCACCTACGGTACAGGCTATTCTGACAGACGGAAAGGCACAGATTTCCAATCAGAAATCCTTTGAGGAGGCGGAGAGCCTGGCTTCCACCATCCGTATCGGCGGACTGAAGCTGGAGTTGGAGGAACTGCATTCCAAGGTAGTGGGTGCACAGCTTGGTGTGGATGCCATTGAGACAAGCTTAAAGGCAGCAGCTATCGGTCTGATTATTGTTATTATATTCATGATTGCGGTTTATCTGATTCCCGGTCTTGCATCTGCAATCGCCCTGCTGGCATATACGGCGCTGGTTGTACTTTTGCTGAACGGTTTTGATATGACGCTGACCCTGTCCGGTATCGCAGGTATCATCCTGTCTATCGGTATGGCGGTAGATGCAAACGTGATTATTTTTGCACGTATCCGGGAGGAACTCGCTTCCGGCAAGACCGTGCGCAATTCTATTAAGATTGGTTTTGACAAAGCGCTGTCCGCCATCATCGACGGAAACATTACCACCCTGATTGCAGCGGTTGTGCTGCTCTTCCTTGGACCCGGTTCCGTGAAAGGCTTTGCTCAGACCCTTGCTCTGGGTATTGTGCTTTCCATGTTTACTTCTCTTGTGGTTACCAGATATATCCTCTATGCATTCTATGCCATCGGCTTGAAGAACGAAAAGCTCTATGGTATCGGCAGGGAGCATAAGACGTTGAAAGTGCTCTCCAGGAAGGGAATTTTCTTCGGAGTTTCTGTGGCTGTAATCGTGGCAGGATTTGTCATGATGGGTGTCAATAAAGCATCTACCGGAGATGTCCTCAACTACAGCTTGGAGTTTAAGGGCGGAACACAGACAACGGTAACCTTCGGCGAGGCAATGACCCTGGAGAAGGTAAATGCCGATGTAGTTCCCTATATTGAAGATATTACCGGCAGTGCCGTACAGATTCAGACGGTTCAGGATTCCAATGAGGTTATCTTTAAGACAAGTTCTCTGAATGTTGAGCAGCGGGAAGCGTTGGATGAGATGTTTATGAGCCGGTTTGGCATTGAGGAAAAGATGATTATTTCCGAGACCATCAGTTCTACCATCAGCAAGGAGATGAAGAGTGATACGATTATTGCCGTAACAGTGGCTATCGTATGTATGCTGATTTATATCAGAATCCGGTTTAAGGATCTTCGCTTCGGTGTCAGCAGTATCATCGCACTGTTACACGATGTGTTGGTTGTGCTTGCTTTTTATGCGGCGGCAAGAGTATCCGTAAGCAATACCTTTGTGGCATGTATGTTGACTATCGTAGGGTACTCCATCAACGCAACCATTGTCATCTTTGACCGTATCCGTGAGAATATGGCTGTCATGTCCTCTAAGGAAGCATTGGAGGATGTGGTGAACAAGAGCATTACCCAGACCATGTCCAGAAGTATCTTTACTTCCCTGACGACTTTTATCATGGTTGCCGTACTTTATATACTGGGTGTAACAAGTATCCGCGACTTTGCGTTGCCTCTGATGGTTGGTATTGTCTGCGGTACCTATTCCTCCATCTGTCTTGCAGGAAGCATGTGGTATATCTTCAAGACAAAAATAAAGTCTAAGAAGCAGAAAAGTAATTCATAGCAGTAAATTGAGAAACGTAAAAAAGCGGTATTTGAGATAATCAGATGCCGCTTTTTCTCCGCATGGAGGGAAAGCGTACAGGGAGGGAACAATGGAAGAGATTAAGATTATACAGCCGGATGACGGCAACAGGGACGGTTTTTACCAGTTTTTTTAGACTTTTTTAGATTTACATTAGAGAATGGACACACTTTGGACACATTTCTTGGGTAATATGTATCTCAGATAGTTGATGAACTCACTATCTCCCCCCTCATAAGAAAATAGCGAAGGAGCCCCGGTGTATGCCGGGGCTCCTTTGCTGTGGTAGCCGCGCTGCAGCCACAGTTCGCGCTGCAGCCACAGTTC
>Ga0129313_1000105_pt1 | contig 81995 bp, 70 predicted proteins | sample O1105metagenome_FD_94436 | JGI IMG/M metagenome (GOLD analysis project Ga0129313, IMG submission 94436) | Orangutan group fecal microbial communities from fecal samples from Wisconsin, USA - O1105 metagenome | ecosystem: Host-associated > Mammals > Digestive system > Large intestine > Fecal...
GGAGAGCCAGAACCGGCGGCAGAGTCAGAACCAGTGAACGAGGCTGTGGAAGAAACAACAGAGATTCAGCAGCCGGAATCTGTATCAGAACCGGAACCAGTAGCAGAAGCACCGAAGGAAGAGCCTATTACACCGCCGGCAGACGATAATCATAAAATGAGCCCGGACGAGATTGCAGCATTATTTGCACAGATGCAGGGAGAGCCAGAACCGGCGGCAGAGTCAGAACCAGTGAACGAGGCTGTGGAAGAAACAACAGAGATTCAGCAGCCGGAATCTGTATCAGAACCGGAACCGGTAGCAGAAGCACCGAAGGAAGAGCCTATTGCAGCACCAGCAGACGATAATCATAAAATGAACCCGGACGAGATTGCGGCATTATTTGCCCAGATGCAGGGAGAACCAGAACCGGCGGCAGAGTCAGAGACGGAATCTGTAGAAAATACAGAAGATTCCGATATGAGTGATGAACTGTCTGCCTTATTGAAAGAAATACAGGCAGAACCGGATGAGGAAGAACAGCAGGAACCTGATGCGGATGAAGCTCAGGCGAAATCAGATGCTGAGGAACAGGCAGAAACTGCGACAGAAGAAAAAATACCGCCGCAGGAAGAAATGGAAATTGATCTGTCAGATCCGGATGCCATGGGCTTTTTGCAGGATATCCGAGAAAAGGAAGATACTAAAGAAAGTAAGAACGAAGATGATGCAGTTAATGAAATAGAGGAATTGCTGCGGAAATCCGATAATCATGAGATGGTGGATGAAGAGTTGGATCTGCCGGGAGAACAGGATACCTTATTATCAGGTCTGACAGGAGAAGATGGTCCGGAACAGTCAGAACAGGATGAAGCCGAGAGTGGGGATAAGCCTGCGAAAAAGAAGAAAGGTCTTTTCTCTTTCTTTGGCAAAAAGAAGAAAAAACAGGAAGACCCGGAACAGCAGACGGATGATACATCGGATGCGGAAACGACTGCTGAAAGAGTAGCGGAAGTAGACGGTGAAGAATCCGAACCTGTAGCAGATGGAGATGTACATGATCTTTTACAGGATCTTTTTGAAGATGAAGGAAGATTTGCGGAGGATTCTTTACAGAAAGATGAAACTGCGGGAGAACAGATAACAGAGGCAGCGGATATCCAAAAAGAAAAGAAAGAGAGTTTTTGGAAGAAACTTGGAAATGTCCTGTTTGAAGAGGACGAAGAAGAGACTGAACCGGAGGGACAGGAACCGGAAAAGAAGAAAAAAGATAAGAAGGGGAAGAAGAAAAAGAAGGTTACGGATGCATCAGACAACCAGGGAATCTTAGAAGAACTGGATGCAGAAGGTGCGGATGGAAAAAAAGGAAAGAAAAAGAAGAAGGATAAGAAGAAACCAAAAAAAGAAAAGAAGGCATTACCAAAAGAAGGAACGGAAAAGGAGGAAGACAGTAAAAAGCTTCCGACCAAAATGGTGGTGCGTATCTTTATACTGGCATTTTCCATTCTGGCGTTATTATTGATCGTGGTAGAAATTATTCCGTCCATGTGGACTGCAGCAGATGCGAGAAATGCATTCTATAAGAAGGAATACCGCGCTGCCTATGAAGAAATGACAGGAAAGAAGCTTTCCAAAAAGGATCAGAGATTGTATGAAAAAGCAAGGCTGGTTGCTTCCATGCAACAAAGATATGATGCATATACTACTTATACAGCACTGCAGATGCCTGTGGAGGCACTGGACAGTCTGTTGTCAGGGTATCTGTTCTGGCAACAGGAAGCAGATGCTATTACAGAATATGATGCAACAACAGAGACAGATGCTGTGAAGTACCAGATACTGAATACCTTATATGATACTTATCAGCTTACAGAAGATGATGTAAGGCAGATCAATGCACTGGATGATTATGATTATACTGTAAGGCTGGAAGAGCTGACAGGAAGCCTGAGCCATAAAAACAGTAATGCACAGCAGGCAGGAAGTACTGCTGTGACAGGAGATGCACAAGCTACAGATACTACAACACCTGCAGAAGACAGTACGAATGATGGTACTCAGGAAGATCGTGTCAGTGATGCGGCAGATATGACACAAATGCAGGATATATTACCGGAGGAGGAAATAGAATGATCGCAATAATCGACTATGATGCAGGTAATATCAGAAGTGTAGAAAATGCACTTATTGCGCTTGGAGAAGAAGTTGTCATCACCAGAGATCCCGAAATTTTATTGCAGGCAGAAAAAGTAATATTGCCGGGGGTTGGAGCTTTTGGGGATGCAATGGAAAAACTAGATGCCTACGGACTGGTAGATGTGATCCATCAGATCGTGGAGAAGAAAATTCCGTTTCTTGGCATTTGCCTGGGACTGCAGCTTTTGTTTGAAAGCAGTGATGAAACACCGGGTGTAGAAGGTCTGGGTATATTAAAGGGAAAGATCGTGGCAATTCCACATGACAAAGGATTGAAGATTCCGCATATTGGATGGAATTCCCTTTCGTTTCCAAATGAAGGAAGACTGTTCCGGGGACTAAGTGAAAATGCATACGTTTATTTTGTGCATTCCTATTATTTACAGGCAGAGGAAGAAGAAATTGTAAAAGCAACGACGGAATATGGTGTGACGATCCATGCATCGGTAGAGAAGGATAATGTATTCGCCTGCCAGTTCCATCCGGAGAAGAGTTCCGCAGTCGGCAGGAAGATCTTACAGAATTTCCTGGCTATCAACAGGGAGGATAACTGATATGCATACAAAACGAATTATCCCATGTCTGGATGTTAATAATGGAAGAGTGGTAAAGGGTATTAATTTTGTGAATCTGATCGATGCAGGGGATCCGGTGGCGGTAGCAGCGGCTTACGATGCTGCAGGAGCAGATGAACTTGTGTTTTTGGATATTACAGCATCTTCGGATCACCGCAATACAGTGGCAGATATGGTGCGCAAGGTTGCGGAGCAGGTGTTTATTCCGTTTACGGTAGGCGGTGGCATCCGGACAGTGGACGATTTTAAGGCAATCCTGAGAGAAGGAGCCGACAAGGTTTCAGTGAATTCCGCAGCAATCATGAATCCGCATCTGATTTCGGAAGCGGCAGAAAAATTCGGCAGTCAGTGTGTTGTTGTAGCGATTGATGCGAAGAAAACGCCGGATGGGTATCATATTTTCAAAAACGGTGGTCGTGTCGATATGGGCATTGATGCGATTGAATGGGCAATGCAGGCAGACAAGCTGGGCGCGGGAGAGATTCTTCTGACCAGCATGGATTGTGACGGTACGAAAGCCGGATACGATATTGAACTGACAAGATTGATCTCAGAAAATGTTTCCATCCCTGTGATTGCTTCCGGCGGAGCGGGAAAGCTGGAGCATTTTTATGATGCATTGACCGATGGAAAGGCAGATGCAGCACTGGCTGCTTCTTTATTCCACTTTAAAGAACTGGAGATCAGACAGGTTAAGCAATACTTGAAAGATCGTGGAGTTCCGGTCAGATTATAAATTGGGGATCATGCAATAGCAAAAGCGAACTATAGTATAATGTTTGATTTTACTGAGAAAGAAGATAGAAAAATGGCAGCGATCAGTAATGACTGGCTTGCACCGCTTACACCGGAATTTGCAAAGCCATATTATAGAGAATTATATAAAAAAGTAAAAGAAGAGTATGCGACTCATATGATCTTTCCACCATCCAATGAAGTGTTCAGTGCGTTTGAACTGACACCGCTTGCTGACGTCAAGGTGGTGATCTTGGGACAGGATCCGTACCATAATGTGGGACAGGCGCATGGTCTCTGCTTTTCTGTAAAACCGGATGTGGAAATTCCACCTTCTCTTGTGAATATTTACAAAGAACTGCATGACGATCTCGGCTGTTATATTCCTAATAACGGATATCTGGTGAAATGGGCAAAGCAGGGGGTGCTGATGCTGAATACAGTACTTACGGTCAGGGCGCATCAGGCAAATTCACACAGAGGGATTGGCTGGGAAGAATTTACCAATGCAGCGATCCGGGTATTGAATGAACAGGACAGACCGATCGTATTTATTCTCTGGGGCAGTCCGGCGCAGCGCAAAAAGGAAATGTTGAACAATCCGAAGCATTTGATCTTAGAAGCACCGCATCCAAGCCCGTTATCTGCATACAGAGGATTTTTTGGCAGTAAGCCATTCAGTCAGACGAATGCATTTTTGGAGAAAAATGGTTTGACGCCGATTGACTGGCAGATTGAGAATCGATAGATTTTATCAGTAATATCGGCTCCGCAGGGTTGACAAACAGCAATATTGTGTTATAGTGTTCCTGTATAGAACTACTAACCAAGGGGCGAAGGACATATGATCGAAAAATTAATGTTATTTGGACTCACCAGACAGGAAGCGACGATTTATATCTGTTTATATCAGACCGGTCCGCTGACCGGTTATGAGGTGGCGAAGGATACAGGAATATCAAGATCAAATGTGTATAGCGCGCTTGCAGGATTGGTAGAAAAAGGTGCAGCCTATAAAATGGAAGCGGCAGCAAATAAATATCTGGCTGCTCCCGTGGAGGAACTTTGTGAGAACAGAATGCGTCTGCTAAAAGAAGCAGAGGGCTATCTGAAAAACAATCTGCTTCCTGTGGAAGAGGAAACAGAAGGGTATATCACAATAGAAGGCTATCGGCATATTCAGGATAAGATCTATGCAATGCTGCAAAAGGCAGAGAAACGTATTTATCTGTCTTTATCAGCACCGGAGCTTGTTTTCTGGAAGGAAGAACTGCAAAAGCTTGTGCTGCGTCAGATCAAGGTAGTGATCCTGACGGATAAACAGGTAGAGTTACCGGAAGGTATCACAATATACCTTTCGGATCAGAAAGAGGCGCAGATCCATCTGATCGTGGATTCCAAGCTTGTACTGACAGGCGATTACAGTGGGCAGGAGTCTGATACCTGTCTGTATTCCGGACAGAAAAATCTGGTCAGTGTTTTGAAAGAGGCATTGCGTAATGAGATCCGCCTGACGAATGTGATAGACCAGCAGAAGCAGACAGCTTCCGTATAGTTAGCTGCAAATCATGTCAATTAGGAGGATATTATGGCAGTCAGAATTGGTATTTTAGGGTATGGAAATTTAGGAAGAGGAATTGAGTGTGCAATTCGTCAGAATCAGGATATGGAGCTTGTTGCAGTTTTCACAAGAAGAGATCCGCAGCAGGTGAAAATTCAGACAGAGGGTGTTTCAGTATACAAAGTAGATCAGATCGCAGAGTTTCAGGATAAGATCGATGTGTTGATGCTTTGCGGCGGAAGTGCAACGGATCTGCCAAAGCAGACACCGGAATATGCAAAATACTTTAATGTAATTGACAGTTTTGATACACATGCCAATATTCCGCAGCATTTTGCAGATGTGGATGAGGTAGCAAAGGCTAACGGACATGTTGCAATGATCTCCGTAGGCTGGGATCCGGGAATGTTCTCTTTGAACCGCTTATATGCAGCATCTATTTTGCCGGAAGGAAAAGATTATACATTCTGGGGAAAAGGTGTCAGTCAGGGACATTCTGATGCCATCCGTCGTGTAAAAGGTGTAAAAGATGGTAAGCAGTACACAATTCCTGTAGATGCGGCATTAGAGGCTGTCAGAAGTGGAAGTAACCCTGAGCTTACTACCAGGCAGAAGCATACAAGAGAGTGCTTTGTTGTAGCAGAAGAGGGTGCTGATCTTGCACAGATCGAGCATGATATAAAGACAATGCCAAACTACTTTTCTGATTATGATACAACGGTACATTTTATTTCAGAAGAAGAACTGAAGAGAGACCACAGTGGTATCCCGCATGGTGGATTTGTGATCCGTAGCGGCAAGACAGGTCTTAATAAGGAGCATAATCACATTATCGAATACAGTCTGAAGCTGGATTCCAATCCGGAATTTACAGCATCTGTTCTGGTTGCATATGCAAGAGCAGTATACAGAATGAAACAGGAAGGCATGAAGGGCTGCAAGACGGTATTTGATGTAGCACCGGCTTACCTCAGCCCAATGAGCGGTGAGGAACTGCGTGCACATCTGTTATAATAGAAATAGAAAAGACGTCAGGAGAAGAAAATGGATAAAAAACCTTTTGTAACAAAACAGCAGATCGAAGAGATCACAAAAACATATCCCACACCATTTCATATTTATGATGAGAAGGGGATCAGAGAAAATGCAAAAGCAGTGAAGGAAGCATTTTCATGGAATCCGGGATTTAAAGAATACTTTGCAGTAAAAGCAACGCCGAATCCATTTTTAATTGATATTCTGAGAGAATACGGCTGTGGCTGTGACTGTTCTTCCATGACAGAACTTATGCTTGCAAATGCGATCGGCTGTGAAGGAAAAGATATCATGTTCTCTTCCAATGATACACCGCCTGCAGAGTTTGCATATGCTGCAAAGCTGGGAGCAACGATCAACTTAGATGATTTTACACATATTGCATGTCTGGAAGAAACACTTGGTAAGCTGCCGGAAACTATTTCCTGCAGATTTAATCCGGGCGGCATTTTTCAGATGAGCAACGGTATTATGGATAATCCGGGTGATTCCAAATATGGTTTCACAAAGGATCAGTTATTTGAAGGATTCCGTATTTTGAAGGAAAAGGGTGTTAAGAACTTTGGTATTCATGCATTCCTTGCCAGCAACACAGTAACAAATGAGTATTATCCGATACTGGCAAAGCAGTTGTTTGAACTGGCAGTAGAACTGCAGAAAGAAACAGGTGCACATATTTGCTTTATCAATCTTTCCGGCGGTGTCGGAATTCCGTATACACAGGATAAAGAACCAAACGATATCCGCGTGATCGGAGAAGGCGTGCATAAGGTATATGATGAGGTATTGGGAAAAGCCGGTATGGATGATGTGGCAATCTACACAGAAATGGGTCGTTTTATGATGGGACCGTATGGTGCACTTGTGACACAGGCGATTCATGAAAAGCATACGTATAAGGAATATATCGGAGTAGATGCCTGTGCGGTCAACCTGATGCGTCCGGCTATGTATGGCGCATATCATCATATTACGGTACTGGGCAAGGAAAATGAGCCTTGTGATCATGTATATGATGTCACAGGTTCTCTGTGTGAAAATAATGATAAGTTCGCGATCGACAGAAATCTGCCAAAGATCGATATGGGTGATTATCTGGTGATTCACGATACCGGAGCACATGGATTTGCAATGGGTTACAATTATAACGGCAAGCTGAAATCAGCAGAGCTTCTGCTGAAAGAGGATGGCAGTGTACAGCTTATCCGCCGGGCAGAAGAACCAAAAGATTACTTTGCAACCTTTGATTGTTTTCCGATTTATAAAAAACTTGGATTTTAATGATCAGAAGACTGAAATCTCAGAATTGCTATGATTGTTATGATTTTCAGATGGGTCTTGAAAATCTATCGTAGATATGCTAAACTATATTTCGGCTGTTGGAATACAGCCGAAGATAAGCCGGTGTGTCGGAATGGCAGACGATGCAGACTCAAAATCTGTTGGGTGTACGCCCGTGCGGGTTCAAGTCCCGCCACCGGCAGTAAAATAAAAAGTCCGTAAAACCAAGGAAAATGGCTTAAACACTGGGTTTTACGGACTTTTTTAATTGCCTGTTTTACAGCTTAATAAACGTAAAAAACTTGCCACAAAGTGAAAAATCTTGCCACGAATTTGCCACGAAATTTCTATGGGATCAGTTGCAAATGGATTCGGAGATAACGGCAGCAGCCTAATATGATCTGTGTGCTGTCATAGTTTTTGGAAAAGACTTAATAGGGGAAGAAAGTGAAATAATATTGCAGACAGGCACAAAATTTAAATTCAGAGGTACCACACTGATGGATGATAATGAAATTAAATTGTTAGGTGGTAATTAAGATGTTTAAGTATAATATCCATAAAGAAGCAGACAATGAAAAGTTCAAATATACTTGCAGGAAAATTGAAAATGGCATCAAAGACTTAAATATTGAAAATCTACTTATTGATGTTGATGGTTCTGTGATTCAGATATATAACAGTGGAAACAACAAGATAAAAGTATACAACGATTATGAAGTTGATGCTGTTTATGTTGATTCAGAAGTAAATCTTGACAAATTATTTTTATAAAAATATCCTGCGGCAGCAGGGTTCTTTTGGGGCACAAAAACAGGCAGGAAAGAAATTAATCCTAATGTATTAGAATGGTGGGATGAAACGATGGCAGATAAAAAGGAAATAAAGCGCCAATTGTTTGAAAAACAGAAAAACTATTATTCAGACAAAAGTTTTGTCGTTGGGGTAATAAATAATGTGAAACATGATGATGATAGACAAGCAGTAATTGATTACATGGAAAATGGTGAGGATGTATCTGTTGAGAATATCATATTGCTGTCCTTACATTTGAAGAATAAAAGAAGCTGGACAAATCATATAATTTCTAGAAAGGATGAACAGCAATGAAGCTAAAACAGTTCTATAACAAAAAAGTGAATATTGTTTCTAATGAAGGAACTGCATTTAGTGGTGTTGTTACTGAATACTTTCATCCTGATGAAAATGATTCGGGAAGGGAAAGCATAGTTATTGATACTTCAAGTGGTGAATGTGTTGAATTCTATGAAGAAGATGTTAAAACAATTGAAAGTGCAGTTTAGAAAGCATCCTGCGGCAGTAGGGTGCTTTTTTGACACAAAATGACAAAATGTCACCGACTGAAGATTGACAAAAGACTTTGTCAGAGCATATAATATGTTTAACGAGAGAGCCAATGGCTAGAGAACACCTAGCCGCCGGCAAATTATATTACCACAAAAAGTAGTGCTTTAACTTACCAGGTCGAGAGCGCTACTTTTTGCGTTTGAAGTTAAGAACGAGAGTAACAATCGCGCAAAGCATAATTACAAAAGTGAAAAGATCATCATATGTAACCATTGGCACCAGCCTCCTTCCAAAAGTGTCCGGCGGCTGACATAATCGCCCCATTAGCTCCCTGAGTAAACATACTATATACATTAGTTTTGAAATATTAAAGTATGATAATACGGAAATGAATTAGATAATAAGAAAATATAAATATTATAATAAATATATCATAGAATAGGAGATCCTGCAACAAAAAGCCTCACTTCATTTCGATTTTGAAGAGAGGCTTTCTTTTGTTTATTCCAAATGTTCTTTTACATAATCCCGGATGAAGAAGTTGTCCTCAGGCATCTGACAGCCTACGATGTAGAGACCTTCATTGTCTGAACATCGGATCGTATGGCCTTCAACGACATCATGCTTTGGCAGGTCGAAATCATGAATCTTGACAGAAACAGTGATATCTTTATGCTTTGCAAAATAATCATCATGTGTCAGGAATGCAAATCCGTTGGCACTGATGTTATCCAGCTGCCCTTCGATCACTTTGTCTTTCCCTATGACTGTAATACTGCAGTGGTTCGTCAGATCCATACGTGGATATTTCCGTCGGTTGTTGATCTTCGGTCTGGATTCAATCTGGATCGTATAAGCAGAGCTTCCTTTTCCGGCAGATGGAGAAAGCTTTGCATGATTCCAGCAGTACAGTACATTACCAACTGTTACCTGCAGCTTACACTCAGCGGGGTCTGATAACTGTACGGATTCAGGAAGGGAAACTGTCAGGGTATTATCTTTTTGCGCTATGATCTCACCATGGTAGCTTGTATGCTCGCCAAGGAACACGGCCAGTTTCATACCCGGCTGGATATCCTCTGTTCCCATGAATCCACCAATACCGAGCTCGCACATCAGTGCTTCAATGACTGTCTCAATAGAATCAATATTTTCGGCAGATTCTGTGTATTTGCTTACCATACGGCTGCTGATTTCATTAGAGTCAGTAATATGGTCTGTCATATCAGATACAATATGCGTAACCTGCTCCAGATTGTTGACAAGATGCAGATTGGAGGTTTCAACCTCCTTCATGGCAGTGTCGATCACCTGAATGTTATCACCAAGCTGTTTTGCATCGGAAGCAATCTGCGTGATGTTATGCCCTGCCAGTGTGACCTTATCAAGCGTAAGCTGGATGAGCTTTAAGGTTTCCTCCATAGCGGATGTCATCTTGTCGGAAGTTTCTTCCAGATGGGTAAGTGCCTGCCAGATCTGACCGGAGGAAGTTTTTGTTTCATTGCTTAAGGAACGGATCTGATCTGCAACAACAGCAAATCCACGTCCTGCGTCGCCAGCTCTGGCAGCTTCGATAGAAGCGTTCAGCGCCAGAAGATTGGTCTGGTTGGAGATATTTTCAATCGTTCCGGTTTCTTTCTTTACCATTGCAAAGTCATCTTTAAAGTTCTGCAGGGTCTGTTCAATCTCACCGGAAAGCTGCGCCATTGTATTTGTTGTGGCAACAAGATTCTCCAGATCCGAAGAGCTTACCTGTGCATGCTCTTCGGAGGTAGCGGTCAGGGCAACCATCTGCTCGATCATTTCAGCAACATGATTGACCTGGGAACGGATATCCGATGTCATATCGTTGGAAGAATTGGTGCTGTCCTGCAGCATGGCATTGTTATCCTGCAGCTTGTGCAGACTGTTTACAACGATGCTGGCTCCGTGTGTATTTTCGGAAGCAAGCTCACGTACAACAGTGATACCGTCCATGATCGAATTACATGCCTGTTTGACCTGCTCGACAGTTGTGATCACGCGTTTCAGATCTGCTTTGATGCTGTCTGTCATGGCACCGTCCGATTCATTCAGATGCTTGATGGACATGACATAGCAGATATAGCAGAGAACGATACAGGAGAACTCTAATTGATAATCCTTCATATTGGTGGCAGAATTATAACCGATCATGATCCGGTAGGCAGCACTGCCTATGATGATCAGAGAGTTTGCAATGCCACAGGTAACCATGAATTTTTTGTTTTTATACAAAACCAGAAGGCTGGTTACCGGAAGAATATAGGTAAACGCGATCGGAGATTCCGTCGTACTGACAACGTAGGTATAAAATATGCCGTAGCCAATGACCAGATTATATTTGTAAAGTTCCGTTGTAAAACCTTTGACCCGCAGCAGTATCTCTCCGATGAGGATCGGAAGCCAGCAAAGCAGCAGGAAAACAAAATAGTAAGGGGCGGTCCGCAGCCCGTTTGCAACGTCGCTGCCATAGTTGGCGGAAAGCAGAATAGCAAAGATCAGCCAGATCTTACGTGCCCTCCGGTTGGCTTTTTCTTTAAAAACAGATTCATCGTAATTCATAGGTACCTCCATGTTGTGTGGCAGACAGTGACATAAAATAGTCGGAAATGGCTTTGATCGTTTCGTCGCTTTCCTTTAAATCCGGTTTAAAGACGGAAAATGCATGTGTCAGTTCTTTCTTCTCCGGGAAGTTCAGTAAACTGTGGGTAACACCCTGACGGGCCATTGCTTTTTCGTACTGCAGGGTATAATGCTGCAGATGGTCATTTTTGCTTGTGACAAGAAAGCAGGGTGGAAGTGCTTTCAGAATATCCGGATGCTCCGGACTGACGTAAGGAGCAAAGGTTCCTTTTTTATAGCCCTTTCCATATAAATAGGAAGGCAGGAAAAGACCTATTTTATCCGGCTTGTTAGTGTAAAACATACCGCTGATCAGCCCGAGTGCCTGGATGGGAAGGGAGGATGGTGTTATATGTGCAGCAGCAGCCACCTTTTTGTTGTTCTGCATTGCAGTGCAATAGGTCAGCAGGCAGGCACCGCCACTGTCGCCGACAGCATAGATCTGCTGCGACAGTCCTTTTTTGGCAAGATCTTTCCGGATATATTCCATGGCAAGAAAGACATCACTGCACTGATCAAAAAACAAGCAGTCGGGAACCAGTCTGTATTCAATGCTGTAAACCAGATAGCCAAGTCTGCTGAGTTTGGCACAGAAGTAACGGTTAAATTCTTTGCAGCCAAGTAACAGTCCGCCGCCGTGCACGTTCAAGATCACGGGAAGTTTCTGATCTGCTGCATTTTCCGGCTGGTACAGATTCAGCCTGTGGGCAGGCAGCCCGTCCTCTGCATAAGGAATGTCCTTTAGCTCGGTAACACCGCTGCAAAGCGTATATTTTTTATCACGCGCCGGAAGAGATTTCTGGAAATCCTCCCGTTGTTTATAAAAAGCCTGTTTCATAAATTGACTCATGTTTCAAAAACCTCGTTCTATATGCTGCTGCGCATAAAATTTCTACCTATTATAATAGGCTATTTTCCGACGGTATTCAACAAATTTTTAAAGCAATGGAAAGAATATGGGAAATCAGGTATAATGACAGTATGTACAGGGTACAGAAGTATGTGTCCGTGAACGAAAACGGAGTAAAATGGTATACAAAGGAGAAATGAAAGATGAACAAACATATAGAAGACGCGATGGAGATCAGAAATGAACAGCCGATGGTATGTAACTGCGCCCAGACGATCATGCGGGTGTATGCAAAGGAGCTGGGGCTTTCACCCGAGCAGGCGGAAAAGCTGGGCAGTAACTTTGGCGGCGGTATGAAATGCGGCGGAACATGCGGCGTGATCACAAGCGGACTTTTGGTGCTTGGAGGCAAAGGGATCGAATCACCTGCGAAGATCGGCGAATTCCGCAGACGGATCGCAGAAAATCATGACGGTATGACAGACTGTAAGCTGCTTTTAAAGGCAAATGCAGAGCGTGGCGGCAATAAAAAGGAGCACTGCGACGGTATGATCCGGGAAGCGATCACGCTGATCGATGAACTGGTAAGCGCATCAGAAAAGTAGCAGTCTGTTGCATGGGGTGTAACAAACGAGACGGTAGAACAACGTCCGTTCTTGTACCACTCTCTTTCCTGTGCTAGAATATTTTGTGCGGAATTATTGGATAAGCGAATATATGTCATGGATAATATCATGCAGAAATTTTTGCAATATGTTACAGTACCGGAAGTAAAATTAAGAAATTTCTGATATGCCGATATACAAAAGAGGAAGGACAGAATATCTCATGCAAAAAGAGAAAAAAGCCAATTCCATGGATATGATCCACGGAAGTCTTTGGAATAAAATATTATTATTTGCACTGCCGCTGGCAGCAAGCAGTATTTTGCAGCAGTTGTTTAATTCCGTAGATACGGCTGTGGTCGGACGGTTTGCCAGCAGTCAGGCACTTGCGGCAGTTGGCAGCAACAGCTCCCTGATCTCTTTAATGATCAATTTATTTCTGGGTGTATCTTTGGGCTCCAATGTTGTGATCGCTCATTATATTGGGCAGGGATCTGAGAAAAATATTAATGCAGCAGTCCATACGGCGATGCTTGTAGCGGTTTTAAGCGGCTTTTTTGTACTCCTGCTCGGGCAGGTGATCGCAAGACCGGTATTACTTCTGATGGGAACCCCGGAGGATGTGATCGATCTGGCGGTATTATATCTGCGGATTTATCTGCTTGGTATGCCCTGTATCATGCTTTATGATTTTGGCGCATCTATCCTGCGGAGCACAGGAGACAGTAAAAGACCATTGTATGCACTGATCGCAGCGGGCATCATCAATACGATCCTCAATCTGGTGCTGGTCATCGGATTTGGGCTGGGCGTTTCCGGTGTTGCCATTGCAACGGTTATTTCCAACATGGTCAGTTCCGGTATTGTACTCTATATTCTGCTGCATGAACAAGATCCGATCAGGGTAGAACTGAAACAGCTCAGTATTGTACCAAAGGAATTGAAGAAAATTCTGGTGATCGGCATTCCGGCGGGACTGCAGGGGATGATGTTTTCCATTGCCAATGTCTGTATCCAGAGTGCGATCAACAGCTTCGGTTCCAATGCGATAGCAGGAAGTGCCGCTGCACTCAACTTTGAGTTTTTTGCATATTTTATCGTCAATGCATTTGCACAGACGACCGTTACCTTCACGAGCCAGAACTATGGAGCAGGAGAAGTTGACAGATGTAAAAAGGTATTCCGTCTGAATATGGTGTTTTCCCTTGTGTTCTGTGGCATGCTTTCCGCAATTTTTGTACTGGGCAGAGGTTTTTTCCTAAGGCTGTATACAACCGATGAGGCAGTTCTTGTATTTGCAGCGCAGCGGCTTTTGATCGCAACGACACTGGAGCTTCTGACCTCCACCTATGAGATCAGCGCAGGTGCGATGCGCGGACTGGGACATTCCCTGCTTCCGGCGATCATTACCTGTGTCGGCTCCTGCCTGCTTCGTCTGGTGTGGATCGCAACAGCATGTCGGCTGGTGCACGATTTTAGCCTGCTGATGATCATTTATCCGATCTCGTGGATCATCACGGGAACAGCTATGCTGACCGCCTATTTCTGTATCCGTAAAAAATGCTTTAAAAGCCTTGGCAGGTTTTGACGTATGTAGGCAGGTTTGTTATAATAAAAACTGGTGATTTTATGGACTGTAAAGAAACAGAACGAAGAATATCCCGCTTTCTGGCAAATGATCTGACAGGACGGGAACTCATACAATTTATAGAACATGTGGAAAGCTGTGAGTCCTGCAAGGAGGAGCTGACGATCCAGTATCTTTCTTCCGAGGGTATTGCGCGCTTGGAGGAAGGGAAAACCTTTGATCTTGACCGGGAGTTGACAGAGTATATGCATACAATGGTCAGGAAGTGCAAGCTGCGCCGGAAGATCCGGTTTGGCATATTAGTGCTGGAAATACTGGCAATACTGATCATTGCAGGGGTATTTGCCTACGCATTACTTTAATAAAGAAGCAAGAGGGTATTTATGAGCGAAAAATTAGTACTGATCGATGGCCACAGTATTTTGAACAGGGCATTTTACGGAGTCCCGGATCTGACCAATACAGAGGGGCTGCATACAAATGCCATTTATGGCTTTCTGAATATCATGTTTAAGATCATAGAGGAAGAAGATCCGACGTATCTGGCGGTTGCTTTTGACTTAAGTGCGCCGACTTTCCGACATAAGATGTACGATGCGTATAAAGGGACGAGAAAGCCAATGCCGCAGGAGCTTAGGGAGCAGGTCCCGGTCATGAAAGAGGTGCTTTCCGCCATGGGCATCCTGACAATGGAGCAGGAAGGCTTTGAGGCGGATGACATTCTCGGTACGATGGCAAAACGTGCGGAAAAAGAAGGCGTTCTGGTAGCACTTGTGTCGGGAGACAGGGATCTGTTGCAGATCGCAACGGATAAGATCAAGATCCGCATCCCAAAGACAAAGGGCGCGAGAACAGAAATAGAAGACTATTATGCAAAAGATGTGGAAGAAAAATATCATGTGAATCCGCAGCAGTTCATTGAGCTCAAGGCACTGATGGGCGATACGGCAGATAATATTCCGGGCGTTCCGAAGGTCGGAGAAAAAACAGCAACTGCTTTGATGGAGCAGTACGGGAGCATTGAAAATATTTATGCGCATCTTGAGGAGATCTCTAAAAACAGCATCCGGACATCACTTGCTGAAAATAGAGAGCTTGCAGATCTGTCTAAAAAGCTGGCGACGATCGATATTGATGCGCCGATATGCTATACGCTGGCAGATGCCAGAACAGGCAATTTCTATACGCCGGAGGCTTACGCCTATATGAAAAAGTTAGCCTTTAAAAATATGCTCAGCCGTTTTGATGCACAGGACAGGCAGGAATCGGATGTCAGGGAAAATCTCTGCATCACAGAGATGCAGAAGGCAGAGGAGATTTTTGCTCTCTGCGAAAAAGCGGAAAAAACTGCTTTTTATGTGCTGGGAGAGAGCGTACTGCTTTCCTGCGGGCAGGAGAATTATTACATTCCCGCGCAGGGCTTTTTGACATTTGCTTATTTACAGGGAAAGCTGCAGGAGCTGTTTGAGGCTTGCAAAAAGGAAGGTCATCTGCTTTTAACATTTGATGTCAAGAAATTTTATGGACTGTTTACAATGGAGCGCGCAGACGTCAGCTGCTTCTTTGATACAAAGCTTGCGGCGTATCTGCTCAATCCTTTGAAAAGTGAATATACACTGGAAGATATCGCGCAGGAATACAGAAATGTAATGCTGATGGATTATAAGCAGCAGTTCGGGAAAAAGTCCGTTGCAGAGAGCATGGAAACAGAGGAAGAGAAGTTTACGCAGTATGCGGGCGGGCTGATCCAGACAATCTATGACTGCTATGAAAAACTTGCGGATGCCCTTTCACAGACAGCTATGAAAGAGCTGTATGACGAGATTGAAATGCCGCTTACTTATGTGCTCTATGCCATGGAAAAAGAAGGCGTGATCGTACAGAAGGAAGAATTAAAGCATTACGGCGGGCAGCTGGCAGAAAGGATCGCTGTTGTAGAACAGCGTATTTACGATACGGTCGGTGAGAAGTTTAATATCAATTCGCCCAAGCAGCTTGGCGTGATATTATTTGAAAAAATGCAGCTCAAGGGTGGCAAGAAAACAAAGACAGGTTATTCCACAGCTGCGGATATTCTGGAAAAGTTAGCACCGGATTACCCGGTTGTAAATGATATTCTGGAATACAGAGGACTTACAAAATTAAAATCAACTTATGCGGACGGACTGGCGGACTGTATCGCAGAGGATGGCAGGATCCATACAAATTTCAATCAGATGATCACGGCGACGGGACGTATTTCTTCCACAGAGCCGAATCTGCAGAATATTCCGATGCGTATGGAGCTGGGGCGTCTGATCCGTAAGGTATTTGTACCAAAGCCGGGCTGCGTATTTATGGATGCGGATTATTCCCAGATCGAGCTGCGTATCTTAGCGCATATGTCAGAAGATGAGGAGTTAATTGAGGCTTACCGGATGTCAGAGGATATCCACAGGATCACAGCCTCCAAGGTATTCCACACGCCGTTTGAAGAAGTAACGGATCTGCAGAGAAGAAACGCAAAGGCAGTCAATTTCGGTATCGTATATGGGATCAGTTCCTTTGGACTGAGTCAGGATCTGAGCATCAGCCGGAAGGAGGCAAGTGCTTATATTGAACAGTATTTTGAAACATATCCCGGTGTAAAGCGTTTTCTGGATAATTGCATTGCCAAGGCAAAGGAAACAGGCGAGAGCCGTACGATGTATGGCAGACGCAGACCGATCCCAGAGCTTTCCAGCTCTAACTTCATGCAGCGTCAGTTCGGTGAACGTGTGGCGATGAATGCGCCGATCCAGGGAACAGCAGCTGACATTATGAAGATCGCCATGATCCGTGTCTATGATTCACTGGAAAGAGAAGGGCTGAAGAGCCGCATTTTATTACAGGTGCATGATGAACTGCTTCTGGAAGTCTGGGAAGATGAAGTGGAGAAGGTACGGGAGATACTGATGCGTGATATGAAGGGCGCAGCAGAGCTTTCCGTTTCGCTCGAAATAGATGTACACACAGGAAAAAACTGGTACGAGGCAAAATAATATGAAACTGATCGGTGTGACCGGAGGTGTCGGCGCAGGCAAATCGCAGGTGCTTGGCTATATCCGGGATACGTATAAAGCAAGGATCCTTCTGGCAGATGAAGCTGCCAATGATCTGAAAAAACCGGGCATGCCCTGTTATGAACCGGTGATCGCAACACTTGGCAGACAGATTCTGCAGGAAGATGGAACAATCAATAATAAAAAGATGGCAGAGGCAATCTTTGCATCGTCTGAAAAACTGGCACAGATCAATGCGATCATCCATCCGGCGGTGCGTGCTTATATTATGGAGCAGATCCGGCTGGAAAGAGAAAGCGGAGTCAATGACTTTTTCTTTCTGGAGGCGGCGCTTCTGATCGAAGAGCACTATGATGAAGTTGTGGATGAGCTCTGGTATGTGTATGCCAATGAGCAGGTTCGTTGCAAACGGCTGAAGGACAGCCGCGGTTATTCGGAAGAAAAGACAGCTTCTATTATCAGCAGGCAGCAGCCGGATACGGTATTTCGCAGCAAATGTGATTTTGTGCTGGATAATTCCGGTGATTTTGAGAATACAAAACAGCAGATAGATGAGAAATTGGGGGTATACCTGTGCAAAGAGCAGACAGCAAGCAGCATAAGTTGATCTACGGTCTTGATATCGGAACGAGAAGTATCGTAGGAACAGTCGGCTATATGGAAAAGGATCATTTTGTGGTAGTGGCACAAAAGGTCAGAGAGCATGAGACGCGTGCCATGCTCGACGGGCAGATCCATGATATCGGTGCAGTCGGTGAAACGATACGGGATGTGACAGATGAGCTGGAAAAAGAACTGGACATCACGCTTTCTCAGGTCTGTATCGCAGCGGCAGGCCGTGTTTTACAGACCGTGACGACTTCTGTGGAGATTGATTTGGAAGGTGAAAAGCTCATTACAAAAGAAGATATTTTTGCACTGGACTCCTATGGCATTGAAAAGGCATATGAGGAGTTTCAGAAAGAAAATGAGCTGGATATGAAGTTTTACTGCGTTGGCTATACGGTCATGCGCTACTATATGAACCATTATCCGATGAGTAATCTGGAAAATCATAAGGCAAAGATCATTGCAGCGGATCTGATTGCAACTTTCCTGCCGGATGATGTTGTGGACGGACTTTATAAGGCAGTGGAGCTGGCAGGGCTTGAGGTTGCCAATCTGACACTGGAGCCTATTGCAGCTATGGCAGTGGCAATCCCGCAGATGTATAGGATGCTGAATATCGCTCTGATCGATGTCGGCGCAGGAACAAGCGATATCTCCATTACAAAGGACGGCAGTATTGTGGCATATGGTATGCTGCCTGTTGCAGGAGACTGTCTGACAGAAGATATTGCCAGACATTGTCTGGTAGATTTTACAACAGCAGAGATGATCAAACGCGGGATCGAGCATAGTGATACGGTGGAATATAAGGATATTATGGGACTGCCTCAGACGATCAGCAAAGAAGAAGTACTTTCCGTCTGCTCTGACCATCTGACAGAAATGGCAGAACAGGCAGCGGACAAGATCAGGGAGTTGAACGGGGATAAGCCGGTCAGCGCAGTTTTTGTTGTCGGCGGCGGCGGAAAGATCGAGGGCTATACACAGCTTGTGGCAGACAGACTCGGAATTGCCAGAGAACGTTGTGCACTGCGTGGGGAAGAAGTGATGCAGAAGATCGACTTTCTGCCGGGTGACATCAAAAAGGATTCCATGCTCGTGACACCTGTCGGTATCTGTCTGAATTATTATGAGCAGAGCAACAATTTTGTGTTTGTGACCTTGAACGGAGAACGTGTCAAATTATATGATAACAACAAGCTGGCGGTAGTGGATGCAGCCATTCAGGCGGAGATTCCGAATGATGCACTGTTCCCGAAGCGCGGGGAATCCCTGACCTTTACCTTTAACGGAAAGCAGAAGGTGATCCGCGGAGAACGGGGAGAATCAGCTGTGATCCTTCTGAACGGAGAACCGGCGGATATCCATACGCCGATCCGTGGAAATGACAGGATCGAGATCAAAGAATCCACAGCCGGCGTGCCGGCTGTGATGGAGCTTGGAAAGTTAGCAGAGTACAACCAAGAGATCCATATTACCGTAAACGGACAGAACATTACACTTCCAAAGTTTGCTTCGGCAAACGGAGAACTGCAGTCTGCTTTTTATCAGATCCGGGAAGGCGACGAGATTGAACTGCTGAATTATTATACAGTGCAGCAGGTAACTGAGGTTATGGACGTGCTGCTGGATCCTGCCATGCAGATATTGATCAATCATGAACCTGCAGATATGGATTCCAAGGTCTATGATAATTTTTCGTTGGAGTGGAAGCTGGCAGAGGAAAAAACGGCAGAAACCAAAGAACCGGAGCAGGAAGCAGAAGCAGGGACAGCGGTGGAAGCAGTCGTGAAAACGGAAGCCGGATCAGATCCGGTAAAGCCTGCTGAAACAGTTCCGCCAGATGCGGGCGGTGAAAAGCAGGAGCAGGCAGGCAGACAGGATGTGCAGGAAAGCAGAAAAACGAGCAGACCGGGCGTCAGTATGCTGGAAAAAGCAAGACAGTCCGCACAGCAGATAGCGGATGCGCCGATAACGGAAGAGGTAGAGGAAGAACTGAAGCAGATGCGGGCTAATGCAGCGGCAGAACGGATCGCAGCATTTGCTACGGCATATAACAGCGGTCAGGGTATGCCACAGCCTGTGCAGACACCACAGCACGAACAGATGAAACCCGTACAGCCGCCGGTGCAGCAGGCAGCACAGGCACAACAGGAACTGGTATCACAAGTAGAACAGACGCCGCCTGCACAACAGAAACCGGTACAGGCGCAGCCACCGGAGCAACAGACAGTGCAAGTACAGCCGCCGGCAGATGCCATCACAGCAGTGACGGTCACGGTAAACGGTGAAAAACTGACACTGACGGGCAAAAAAGACTATATTTACGTGGATGTATTTGACCATATCGATTTTGATCTGTCAAAGCCGAAAGGCAAAACAGTGGAAACACTGATCAACGGAAGAAAAGCACAGTATGTGGAACCACTGAAAACGGGTGATGTGCTTGATATATTCTGGAAGGACTAGAAATGAGACTACTTAGTATTGCGAGTGGAAGCAGTGGAAACTGCATTTATGTGGGGGATGATACAACGCATATCCTGATCGATGCGGGAATCAGCGGAAAGCGGATCGAAGCGGGACTGAATTCGATCGGAGTCAGCGGCAAGGATCTGGATGCGGTCTTTGTGACACATGAACATATTGACCATATCAGCGGGATCGGCGTGTTGTCCCGCAAGTATGATGTACCGATCTATGCAACAAGCGGAACGATAGCAGGTATCAGTACGACACGTTCGGTCGGAGATATCGATGACCAGTTGTATCAGGTTATACATAAAAATGAGAATGTTGCGGTCGGCGGGCTTCTGATCAAAGCTGTTCCGATTTCGCATGATGCGGCGGAGCCTGTCTGCTATACGATCACAAACGGAAAAAGTCATGCAGCGATCGCAACGGATATGGGCTGCTATACAGAGGATATCGTAGAAAATCTGAAAGGCATGGACGCCATATTGCTTGAGGCGAACCACGATGTCAATATGCTTCAGGTCGGTCCGTATCCCTATTATCTGAAACAGCGTATTTTAGGAAACAAAGGTCATTTATCCAATGAAACGGCAGGAAAGCTTTTGTGTGAGCTTCTGCATGATGATCTGAAATATGTCCTGCTCGGACATCTGAGTAAGGAAAACAATCTGCCGCAGCTTGCGCATGAGGCAGTCAGGCTGGAGATCACAATGGGAGATACCCCCTATCAGGCAAGTGATTTTGATATTACGGTAGCAGACAGAAGTGAACCGACAAGACTTTTGGAGTTTTGATGATGCATTTGTCAAGAAAGACTTGCAAGAACAGATAGGAAAGTTTAAGATGGTGTAGATAAGTTTGTTACAGAAGCAGAAGAGGAGAAGAAAGCATGAAAAAAACGATTATTACTGTAGTTGGAAAAGATACGGTAGGTATTATTGCAAGGGTATGTGCATATCTGGCAGAAAAGCAGATCAACATTCTGGATATCTCCCAGACGATCGTATCCGGTTATTTTAATATGATGATGGTTGTAGACAGAACAAATGCAACCAACTCCTTTGGTGATATGGCAGATGAGATGGAAAAGGTCGGAGAAGAGATCGGCGTTGTGATCAAATGTCAGAGAGAAGAAATTTTCGACAAAATGCATAGAATCTAATAAGGAGAATACCCATGATTAATCGTGTTGAAGTAAATGAAACAAATGAAATGATCGAAAAGGAAAATCTGGATGTGCGTACCATTACGATCGGTATCAGCCTTCTGGATTGTATCGATGCAGATCTGGAAAATTGTAAGAAGAAAATCTACAGCAAGATCAAGCAGACGGCAAAGGATCTTGTTGCAACAGGAAATGAGATTGAAAGGGAATTTGGTATTCCAATCGTAAATAAAAGAATCAGCGTTACGCCGATTGCTCTGATCGGTGGAGCCTGCTGTCATAAACCGGAAGACTTTGCGCAGATCGCGGTTGTACTGGATGAAGTGGCAAAGGAAGTGGGGGTTAACTTTATCGGCGGGTATTCCGCTTTAGTATCCAAGGGTATGACGAAGGCGGATAAAATGCTGATCGAATCGATTCCAATGGCACTATCTTTTACAGAACGTGTCTGTAGCTCCGTTAACTTAGGTTCCACCAAGACCGGTATCAACATGGATGCGGTCAAGCTGATGGGCGAGATCATCAAACAGACAGCAGAATATACAAAAGAAGATGATTCTCTTGGCTGTGCCAAGCTTGTTGTATTCTGTAATGCGCCGGATGACAATCCTTTTATGGCAGGTGCTTTTCATGGTGTGACAGAGGCCGATGCGATCATCAATGTTGGCGTATCCGGACCGGGGGTTGTCAGAACAGCACTGGAAAAGGTGCGTGGCGAGAATTTTGAAGTATTATGTGAAACAATTAAAAAGACCGCCTTCAAGGTAACGAGAGTCGGACAGCTTGTAGCAAAAGAGGCTTCCAAGATGTTGGGTATTCCTTTCGGAATCGTAGATCTTTCTCTGGCACCGACACCGGCGATCGGAGATTCCGTAGCTGATATTCTTTGCGAGATCGGTCTGGAATATGCAGGAGCACCGGGCACAACAGCGGCACTTGCGCTTTTGAACGATCAGGTAAAGAAGGGCGGTGTTATGGCTTCTTCTTATGTAGGCGGTCTGAGTGGTGCCTTTATTCCTGTCAGTGAAGATCAGGGTATGATCGATGCAGTAACAGCAGGTGCGCTGACGATCGAAAAGCTCGAAGCAATGACCTGTGTCTGCTCCGTGGGTCTTGATATGATCGCCATTCCGGGCGATACAAAGGCAACGACCATTTCCGGTATTATCGCAGATGAAATGGCGATCGGTATGGTAAACCAGAAGACAACTGCAGTCCGTATCATTCCGGTGATCGGAAAGGGTGTGGGTGAAAAGGTAGAATTTGGCGGACTTTTAGGCTATGCGCCGATCATGCCTGTCAATCCGTATTCCTGTGATGCGTTTGTAAATCGCGGCGGACGGATTCCGGCTCCGATCCACAGCTTTAAGAACTAGTGTATAAAAAGGGAGAAATGCAAATTTGCATTTCTCCTGTTTTATATTTTAAAGCTTTATGATCGGTCTTGTATATTCATTCTGCATTTCTGTCTGATACTTATCCGCAATGATGCTTTCATAAATATGTGCAGCTAAAATATCATGATGGAACTGACGCTGCGCAAGGTCAGTTGCAAGATCTTTTCCATCGGAAACCTTTGTGATGATCGGAATGGAAGTGTACTGGTGCAGGGCTTTCATCACGCCCAGACCGCCGATATCCTCCCGGAAGCCGAGTACACGTGCATAAAATACAGTACCGTTGCTGCGATAGGCATACAGATCTGATTTTTTCAGATTCAGCAGGATATGACAGAGCATACGGCTGACTCTTGCATAAGTCACATTTTTAGATTTTAAAACGTCACAAAGTGTTTCGTAATCATAAGATTTATAGAGGTTTTTTAAAATCCTGTCGGAAAGATCTTCATTGATATCGACGAAACGGCTGTAGCCTCTGGATTCTTCCACAAGCAGCTTGTATTTCAGCATGACAGAAAAATCGCGTGGAAAAACAGGAAATGTTTTTTCGTAATTTTCCGCCATAATGTCATATACATTGGATGGTACCTGATCACGGATCAGTTCCAAAGAGCCGGGTGTATGTAATGCCTGCCTGAGTGCAAGTGAAGAACTGAAACTGTTGCTGAAGCGGTAAGAGTGATAATCAGCACCTGTACGCTGAATCGTCACAGGTTTGATCTTACTGCCACGGCGGATGATACTTTTGATATATTCAATACCAAGAATGTTGTTTGGACTGCCTATGATATTTTCATTAGCGGCAAACTCCGGCATACAATGAACAAGTGCTGTATTTCTGGCGGTTGGATAAGATCGCCCGATCGCAAGCTCGGCTTTTAATGTCTTTTTATAAGCTTCCGGCTCATCTACAAGGATCTGGGCAATGGGACGGAGCATGTCGATACTGCCACATTCACTACCGAAGCAAAGTGTATCTACGATACCGAGACTGTCCAAAAGGGCAACAGCACCGTCGGCAAAATATTCTGCACTGGCGCAGGCGTAGCAGCTTGGAAGCTCTATCACAAGATCCGCACCGTTCATAAGTGCCATGCGTGCCCGGGCATATTTATCCATGATAGCAGGTATACCGCGTTGTGTAAAATCACCACTCATGACAACAATGACGGCATCTGCACCGGTCAGCTTTTTAGCCTGTTCAATATGGTAGGCGTGCCCTTTGTGAAAAGGATTGTATTCTGCAATAATTCCCGTAACCTTCATATCGAAATCCTCCATTTACCAAATAATATCAAGTCTTTTTTACATGCACCCCAATTGTATCATAGGCATGGCTTTGTGAGTTTGACTTCAGTCATTTGTTTTACATATTAGTAACTATATCATATTTGTGTTTCGTGTACAATCATAACAGATGGTTTTTCTGGAGATTTTCCCTGAATTGTATGATATTTTGCACAAAAAAAGAGGTGGATTTCCTTGTACTTCAAAACACCTTCGATTATAATATAAACAAATGAAGCGAGCGGAAAGGAGACCGAGATGTCTTACATAGATCAAATCAAGGAAAAAGCGAGAGCAGATAAAAAAACGATCGTATTACCGGAGACAAACGATAAGCGTACACTGATTGCCGCATCCCATATTCTGGAAGAGGGAATAGCGGACATTATCATGATCGGTGATGAAGAGAAGATCAGAGACGGTGCAGGCTGGCTGGAAGTAGAGCTGGATGGTGTAACAGTGATCAATCCACAGACGACCGATAAAATGGACAAATATGTGGAACTTCTGTATGAAACAAGAAAAGCAAAGGGTATGACAATGGAGAAGGCAAGGGAAAAGCTCCTTTCCGATTATCTGACCTTTGGTGTTATGATGGTAAAAGCAAACGATGCAGATGGCATGGTAGCAGGTGCCTGTCATGCAACAGCAGATACGCTCAGACCTGCGCTGCAGATCTTAAAGACTGCGCCGGGAGTAAAGCTGGTATCCGGCTTCTTTATCTTAGATGTACCGGATTGTAAATATGGTGCAAACGGTACGTTCTTATTTGCAGACTGTGGTCTGAACCAGGATCCGAATGCGGAAGAGCTGGCTGCGATCGCAGAGTCTTCTGCAAAGAGCTTCCAGTCGCTGGTCGGTGCAAAGCCGATCATTGCCATGTTGTCTCATTCCACAAAAGGAAGTGCAAAGCATCCGCTTGTCGATAAAGTGGTAGAAGCGACAAAGATTGCAAAAGAACAGTATCCGTATCTTTGTATTGATGGCGAGCTGCAGACAGATGCAGCACTTGTTCCGTCTGTGGCAAAGTCAAAAGCACCGGGCTCAGAAGTAGCAGGTAAAGCCAATGTACTGGTATTCCCGAACCTCGATTGCGGCAATATCGGTTACAAGCTGGTACAGCGTCTCGGGAAGGCAGAAGCTTACGGCCCGATGCTGCAGGGTATCGCAAAGCCGGTCAATGATCTGTCCCGTGGATGCTCGTGGGAAGATATTGTTGGTGTAGTGGCACTGACGGCTGTACAGGCACAGCTTGTGTAATCGGATAAATAAGTAGTGCATCAATTTTATGATCCATAAAAAGAAAGGCTGTGTAGATTTTTTACATAGCCTTTTTATATAATGTCATGCATCTTTGATGCATGATGCAGCCTCGCTCATCTGCGAAGCAGATTATGTAATTTACTGCCCGGTCAGTTCCAGACAACTTAAAACTGTCAGAAAATAACTGCTCAGATAAAAACCAAAATAATACATGAAAAACATGGCAGGTGCTGTCAGAAAGATAAGTATAAGTTGTGGCAGCGTCAGCAGGATCAGAACGACGCAAAGCACATATCTGTCTACGGATCCATGCTGTTTCTTTCTTGCGCGGAGTGCTGCAATACAGCCGGAAAGAAGCAGTATCAGCAAAAAAATCACACCCGGTATGCAGTTGTAAAAGATCGGAAGCATCGCATTTGTCCTGATATTGTCTTGCTCATAATGGCGGCAGGCAAGGAAAGAGATCGTTTTTTCACGAAGTGACTGCCCAAAAGGTGCGTTCATAAAGGCAAAATAGGATTTATAGTCGTTGCCATAGTAGATAAGCTTATTGATCGCATCAATACATTCTCCCCCGGGATGATTGATATAGTCCGGATACAGACCGTTCGTATATGCAAATGTCTGCCATCTGTACTTCAGAAATTTATCCGGATTATAAATGATGAGCCGCAGGGAAGCCTGCATAAAGCGGTTTAAGGTTCTTTTTGGCAGGACGTCATCGATGTTCCAGTATTGACTGATATTTCTGACGCTTGCTGTGCGGCGGAGCAGAGATGCATCCACAAGCTCATTGATCGTCATAACATCGTCGTAGACGCACGGACCTTTTAAATCCTCTACTTCCGTAAATAAGTTTGCAACCGGATTTAAGACAAGGGAGATCGGATATTTATTGCTTCCATTTAATGCAATTTTGTTTGGTATATTGCAAAGCATAAAGAATACAAGTGATAACGCCAACATACAGACTGCCTGCTTCAGATGTATTTTTTTCAGAAGTGAAAATGCAAGGGGCAGGAATACGACCAGATAAATAAATTCGCTGCGCCATGCACAAAGAAGTCCGGTCAGGGCAGATAGGATCAAAAGCCATTTGCCGGGAAAACGGTCTGTTTTGGTAAGATAGTAAACTTTTGCAAGGACAAAGAGAAAGATCCAGCCAACCAGCGTGGCACGCAGGGTAAACAAGTTGCCGTCGATGACAGGCAGCAGGATAAACGGCAAAAATAAGAAAAAACGTTTTTTGCCGGAAAGCACAGAAAACAGATCGTGCATGATCATAGAAAAGATCGTGCAGATAAGCAGAAGCTGGATAAAAGTAATGGATGCCATGGAAGGGAAAAACAAAAGGGCAACCATATAAAACAGGCTTGTAATACCGGATTGTGCACCGGACATGGTAAAGGAAAGGGCAGCGCGGATCACATAGAATTCGTCTCCCTTAAAAATGCCCGGCCATGTCAGCAGCCAGAAAACGCCCATAAACAGGAAATATCCGATAAAAAATCGAAAATAGGAGAGAAAGGTTTTATTCTTCTTCCCTATATAATAGAGGGTGTGTGTCAGACAAAGATAAAAGAAATAAGTAAATAATACGGCAAGCAGGACAATACTGCCAATGTAAAGCCTGGAATGTTCTGTCCAGGTAAATGTAACCAGATCACGCCCTTTGACCAGTAGAATATGGAGGATAGTCAGAAAAAGAGAAAGAAACGCGAAAGCCGGTTTCAAAATCGTAGCTTTTTTGGAAACACTTGTTGTCATCATAAATCTCCTATAGTTTACATAATTCAGCTGCTTGCAGATGTATTACGTTCTGTCATATTGATCAGTGATCTTCATTTCTTTCAATATAGCATAGCCGGAGCGGTTTGACAAATGGAGCAGAATGTCTGTTCTGCATCTGTTCTGAAATGAAAATACTCTTAATGAGAAAAATATATAAATGCAGTTGACAAACTGCAGAGGCATATGTATAATTGGTTGAGTGTGGATAGGAGTATGCTATGCTTTATAATCTGACCGGTATATTATCAAGTGAAGAAAAAGTAGAAAAGCTGACAGTTCCATATGAGCACGAGACTGTGAGCAACGGATTGGATTCCTATAAGATCCTGGAAAAATCCGATCTGACTTTAACACTTGCCAATAAGGCAAAAGGCGAAGCGGAAGCGGAAGGTGAGATTTCCTTGGTGTGTGAGATCCCATGTGATCGCTGTCTGAAGCCCGTTAAGGTTTCTTTTTCTTTAAAGATAAGCGAATATCTGAAGGAAAGCGACTTTGAAGATCCGGAGAAGATGGAGGAAATGCCATTTATCGAAGGCTTTTCACTGGATACGGATGCTCTTATAAACAACGAAATTATTGTAAACTGGCCGATGAAGGTTTTATGCAAGCCTGACTGCAGGGGAATCTGCAAGGTGTGTGGCAAAAACCTGAATGAGGGGGACTGTGGATGTGATACATTCGTTCCGGACCCGCGTATGGCAGTAATAAAAGATATCTTTAACGCGTGATAAGGAGGTGTAACGATGTCCATCTGTCCAAAAAATAAATCTTCTAAAGGTAGAAGAGATAAGAGAAGAGCAAACTGGAAAATGAGCGCTCCAACACTTGTAAAGTGCTCAAAGTGTGGTGCTTTAATGATGCCTCACAGAGTATGTAAGGCTTGTGGCAGCTACAACAAGAAAGAGATCATTTCTGTAGCTGAATAATGAATTGCAGGGTAAGGCTGTTGCTTTTGAAAGAAAGCAGCAGCCTTTTTGTTATGGCGACGAGGAAAATGCAAGCGTTTATGCGGTGCATTTGACGACCGCTAATCAGAGCGAGATTCGCAGAGTGCATCTCGTCTCTGTTATGGTGACGAGGAACAGAACTTGCAATTTTACCCTGTTTCAAGTATATTATAATATAGCGTTTTTTATAATCAGGTAAGCAAGGGAGTCGATAAAATGGCTGAATTGGTAAAAGTAGTTGTAGATGCCATGGGCGGCGATAATGCGCCCGGCGAAATCGTAAAAGGTGCAGTGGAAGCACTCACGGAGAGCAAGGATATTTTTATTTATCTGCTCGGTATGGAAGAAGCCGTAAAGCAGGAACTTTCCAAATATACATATGACCAGGAGCGCGTAGAAGTGGTAGCCTGTTCGGAGGTAATTGAGATGGCAGAACCGCCGGTCAATGCGATCCGTAAAAAGAAGGATTCTTCTATCGTAAAGGGCATGCATATGGTACGCGAAGGACAGGCAGATGCATTTGTATCTGCAGGCAGCACGGGAGCTGTTTTAGTAGGCGGACAGGTTCTCGTTGGCAGGATCAAAGGCGTAGAAAGACCACCGCTTGCACCGTTGATCCCAACAGATAATGAAAGAGGCTGTTCTCTTCTGATCGACTGTGGTGCGAATGTGGATGCGCGTCCATCTAATCTTGTGCAATTTGCCAAAATGGGTTCCATTTATATGGAAAGTGTTATGGGCGTTAAGAATCCGAAGGTCGGCATTGTCAATATCGGTGCGGAGGAAGAAAAGGGAAATGCACTTGTGAAGGAAACGTTCCCACTTCTGAAGGCTTGTCCGGATATTAATTTCGTGGGCAGCGTGGAAGCCAGAGATATTCCCGCAGGTGTGGTGGATGTCGTTGTATGTGAAGCTTTTACCGGCAATGTCATTTTAAAGACCTATGAAGGCGTTGGGGCAACGCTGATCAGCAAGGTGAAGAAGGGTATGATGAGCTCCCTGCGCAGTAAGATCGGCGCACTTTTGGTAAAACCTGCGCTGAAGCAGACTTTGAAAGCTTTTGATCTGGAGCAGTATGGCGGAGCACCTATGCTCGGACTGAAAGGGTTGGTTGTCAAGACACATGGCAGCAGTAAATCTGTAGAAATTAAGAATTCCATTCTGCAGTGTGTAACCTTCCAGAAACAGCAGATCAATGAGAAGATCAAAGAAAAAATACAGCTTGCGGATGCAAAGTAGGAGGCTTTTCACATGGAATTTGAAGTATTACAGGAGGCTCTTGTCGAGGTGATGAATGTGGCTCCGAATGAAATCCATATGGATACGACATTAGCCGGGGATCTGGGGATGGATTCACTGGATGCATTTCAGATCATTCTGAAAATTCAGGAGAGACTTTCTATAGAACTGGATCCGAGAAAGATAGAAAAGGTGGAAACTGTCGGGCAGGCAGTAAAGCTGCTTGAGCAAACCGTGAAAGCAAATCAGTAAAGACCCTGTAAAGGGTCTTTCTTCAAGGAGAAAAAATGAATCAATACGGATTTGATGGATTGGAACAGAAGATTGGCTATATCTATAAGGACAAAAAACTTCTGCGTCAGGCAATGACACACACTTCATTTGCCAATGAGCAGAAGATGAACAAGTTAAAGAGTTATGAACGGATCGAATTTCTGGGAGATGCCATACTGGAAATGGTCAGCAGTGAGTTCTTCTATTTTACTTATCCGGATCTGCCGGAAGGAAAACTGACACAGATGCGGGCAAGCAGTGTATGTGAGCAGGCACTGGCGATCACGGCGCGTGATCTTTCGCTGGGCAGTTACATGCTGCTTGGAAAAGGAGAAGAACTGACTGGTGGGCGTGACAGAGACTCCATTATCGCTGATGGCGTGGAAGCGATCATTGGCTCTATTTATCTGGATGGTGGCCTGGCACCGGCAAAGGATTTTATCCTGACACATGTGCTGAACGATCTGGAAAAGAAGCAGCTGTTTTATGATGCAAAATCTATTTTACAGGAAAAAGTACAGATCGGACATCTGGGAAATCTGTCATATAAGCTGATCGCGGAAGACGGACCGGATCATGCAAAGCATTTTGCCGTGGAAGCATGGCTGGATGATACGCGGATCGGAAGCGGAGAAGGACATTCCAAGAAGCTGGCAGAACAGCATGCGGCTTATCAGGCACTATTGCAGATGCAGGCGCAGGAAACTAACTAAAGTAGGTGTTTTATGTATTTAAAAAGTATAGAGGTGCATGGGTTTAAATCCTTTGCCAATAAGATTTTATTTGAATTCCATAATGGTATCACCGGTATTGTAGGACCGAATGGAAGCGGAAAAAGTAACGTAGCGGATGCAGTCCGCTGGGTACTCGGTGAGCAGAGCGTCAAGCAGCTCCGTGGTGCATCCATGCAGGATGTCATTTTCTCGGGAACGCAGAGCAGAAAGCCGCTGGGTTATGCCTATGTGGCGATCACACTGGATAACAGCGATCATTCACTTGCCATTGATTATGAGGAAGTAACGGTTGCACGACGGCTGTACCGTTCGGGAGAAAGTGAATACCTCATCAACGGAACCGTATGCAGGCTGAAGGATGTTAATGAGCTTTTTTACGATACCGGTATCGGTAAAGAAGGTTATTCCATCATCGGACAGGGTCAGATCGATAAGATCCTGAGCGGAAAGCCGGAGGAAAGAAGAGAGCTGTTTGATGAAGCAGCAGGTATTGTAAAGTTCAAACGCCGTAAAAATGAAGCGCAGAAGAAGATGGAAAATGAAAGACAGAATCTTGTGCGTGTCAATGACATTCTGGCAGAGCTGGAAAAACAGACAGGACCTTTGGAGAAACAATCCGAAAAAGCAAAGATCTATCTGAAAAAGAAAGAAGAAATGAAGACGCTGGATGTCAACATGTTCCTTCTGGAAAATAACAGAATGCAGCAGCAGCTGACTGATGTAACGGGCAGATATGAGATCGCGCAGGCGGATCTGAATAAAACAAAGGACAGCTTTGCCGGCATTAAGGAAGAATACGAGCGTGTTGTTTCTGAGATAGAACGTCTGGAAGAAGAAATCGGACGGGAACGGGAAAACCTGTCAAATGCATCCGAGCTGCGTGGCAAACTGGAAGTGCAGATCAATATATTAAAGGAACAGATCCGGTCAGCAGGGGACAACAGAGAGCATTTTGCGCTAAGAGAGCAGAGCGTGCGCAGCCAGATCGCAGAAAAAGAGGAAGAGAAAAATGCGATCTTAGAGGAAAAGAAGGCATTTGACGCGGCGTATGAAAAGATGCGTCTGCAGATGGAAGAGGCAGCAGGCAGACTTTCAGACATGCAGCAGCAGATGGACGCGTATAATGAAACGATAGAGAAAGATAAAAAGACGATCATTGATGCGCTGACAGAGCGCGCAACGATCAAATCCAAGATCGGACGCTATGACACGATGCTTGAACAGATCAATATCCGCAAAGCAGAGATGAGTTCCCGGCTTTTACTGGCACAGTCGGAAGAAGAAAAGCAGGATGAAGAGATCGAACGTTTAGAGCAGGAATTTGAACAGATCAATGTAACGATCCGTGAGCTGAATGAACAGCAGACAAAGCTGGAAGAACGCAACAGTGAGATCACGGATGAGCTTTCCGCAAAGGATCAGAAGCTGCGTGATACGCAGGTATTATATCATCAGGAAAAATCAAAGCTGGAAGCGATCTCCAACCTGACAGAACGCTATGACGGCTACGGAAACAGTATCCGGCGCGTCATGGAGCAGAAGGAACAGAATAAAGAGATCATCGGTGTTGTAGCGGATATCGTCAAGGTGGAGAAAAAATACGAAGTAGCGATCGAGACAGCACTTGGCGGTAATATCCAGAATATCGTTACCGAGGATGAAGAAACAGCGAAAAAGATGATCCGTTTCTTAAAGAAGAATAAATACGGAAGAGCCACTTTCCTGCCGCTGACCAGTATCCTGCATCCGCAGGAATTTAAGACGCCTGAGGTGTTAAAAGAAAAAGGTGTGCTTGGCATGGCAGATGCACTGGTGGAAACGGAAAAGAAATATCGCAATGTAGCAAAAGCAATGCTTGGCAGGATCGTCGTTGTAGATGATGTGGATCATGCGGTGCAGATCGCCAGAAAATACGATTATGGAATCCGTATGGTAACGCTTGAAGGAGAGCTGTTAGTACCGGGCGGTGCGATCAGCGGTGGTGCTTTTAAAAATGCAAGTAATCTGCTGGGACGCCGCAGAGAGATGGATGAGCTTTCTGCAAAGGTCAAATCTTATCTGCATAGGGTGGATGAACTGCTGGATGAGATCGAAAGCTGTAAGGCAGAGCGTACAAAGGTGCGTAAGGATTTGGAAGCTGTCAAGGGAGATCTGCAGGCGAAATTCATTGCACAGAATACAGCCAGATTAAATGTTATTCAGGCACAGGAGAAGAAGTCGGAAGCAGGTAAGGGCTTTGAACGTCTGAAGGAAGAGGCAAAGGACGTAGAGGCACAGGTTCTTGAAATAGAAGAAAATAAAAAGCAGATCCAGAAAGAACTGCTTACCTCCGAAGAAGAAGAAAAGAGACTGCAGGCTGAAGTGGCAGAGGTACAGAAAAAGCTGGATGCCCTCAGACTGGAAGAAAATGAAATTGCAAACAGTCATGCGCAGCTTGGTATGGAGACAGAAAAGGCACTGCAGAAGCAGGGCTTTATGCAGCAGAATGTGGATCGTATCAACGGAGAGATCGGACGTGTACAGGCAGAACTGGAAGAAATCTTAGAGAGCCTGACCGGAACAAAGGAGGATATGGACCGGAAAAACGCGGATATCGAAAAGCTGCAGCAGACGATCGATGCTTCCTACACTTCACAGGATGAAAATAAAGAAAAACTCGAAGCAGATACGGCAAAGAAGCAGGAACTGTCTGAAAAGCAGAAGGGTTTCTTTACAGAGCGGGAAAAGCTGTCTGATCAGATTTCCGCACTGGATAAAGAAGTATATCGTTTAAATGCCCAGAAGGAACGACTGAAAGAGGCGCTGGATGCCCAGATCAATTATATGTGGGATGAATACGAGATCACGCTTTCCGAGGCTGCAAAGCTGAAGGATGAAGATATGAACGATCTGCCAGGCATGAAGAGACAGATCGCGGCGATCAGGGATGAAATCAAAAAGCTCGGTGATGTCAATGTCAATGCCATTGAAGATTACAGGGCATTGATGGAGCGATATTCCTTCCTGTCCAACCAGCATGATGATCTGGTACGGGCAGAGGAGACACTGCAGGGTATTATCACTGATCTGGATACTGCCATGCGGAACCAGTTCCATGAAAAATTTGCCCAGATCAGTACCGAGTTTGACAAGGTATTTAAGGAATTGTTCGGCGGCGGACAGGGAACGCTGGAGCTGATGGAGGACGAAGATGTGCTGGAAGCAGGCATCCGTATCATCGCACAGCCGCCGGGAAAGAAACTGCAGAACATGATGCAGCTCTCCGGTGGAGAAAAAGCACTGACTGCGATTGCACTCTTATTTGCGATCCAGAACCTGAAACCGTCTCCATTCTGTCTGCTGGATGAGATCGAGGCAGCACTGGATGACTCCAATGTTACCAGATTTGCAAAATACTTACATAAGCTTACAAAACATACACAGTTTATTGTAATTACCCATAGACGTGGTACAATGGAAAGAGCAGACCGCCTGTATGGTATTACCATGCAGGAGAAGGGCGTTTCTACATTAGTCAGTGTCAATTTGATCGAAAAGGATCTGACACAGTAAGGAGAATGCAGAAGGATATGAGCGAAGAAAAGAAAGGCTTTTTTACGAGACTGAAGGAAGGTCTGACAAAGACCAGAAATAATATCGTCAGCGGGATCGATTCTGTTTTCAGCGGCTTTTCCAGCATTGATGATGATTTTTATGAAGAGCTCGAAGAAATCCTGATCATGGGAGATATCGGCGTCAGAGCGACCAATGATATCATTGAGCGTTTGAAAGAGCAGGTAAAACAGCAGCACATCAAGGAGCCGACGCAGTGCAAGCAGCTTCTGATCGACAGCATCAAGGAGCAGATGCAGGTTGGTGAGACGGCATATGAATTTGAACATGAGCAGTCGGTTGTGCTGGTGATCGGTGTAAACGGCGTCGGCAAGACAACCAGTGTCGGAAAGCTGGCAGGCAAGCTCAAGGAACAGGGCAGGAAGGTCATGCTGGCAGCAGCGGATACCTTCCGTGCAGCGGCAGTGGAGCAGCTTGAGGAATGGGCACACAGAGCCGGCGTAGATATTATCGCAGGGGCTGAAAACGCAGATCCTGCAAGTGTGATCTTTGATGCGGTGCATGCGGCAAAGGCAAGAAAGGTAGATGTACTTCTGTGCGATACGGCCGGCAGACTGCACAACAAGAAAAACCTGATGGAAGAGCTGAAAAAGATCAACCGTATCATTGATAAGGAATTCCCGGATGCCCACAGAGAAAATTTGGTCGTACTGGATGGCACGACAGGACAGAATGCTTTGTCACAGGCAAGAGAATTCGGGGAAGTAGCGGATCTGACAGGTATTATCCTGACAAAGATGGATGGCACGGCAAAGGGCGGTATCGCTGTAGCGATACAGTCGGAGCTGAAGATCCCGGTAAAATATATCGGCGTGGGAGAAACGATCGAGGATCTGCAGAAATTCGATGCAGACCAGTTTGTAGATGCACTTTTTACAGTTGAAGAGTAAGAAAGGATACGATTATGAGCGAAGAAAATATGTTGACACTGGAAAAATTTGAAGAAGCTTCTGAGAAGGTAAAAGAAGCCATCTTACCGACAGACCTTGTTTACAGCGAGTATCTGAGCAGCCAGACAGGCAATAAGGTTTATTTAAAACCGGAAAATATGCAGTTTACAGGTGCTTATAAGGTGCGTGGCGCTTATTATAAAATGAGCACACTTTCTGAGGAAGAAAGACAGAAAGGTATCATTACCGCATCAGCAGGAAACCATGCACAGGGTGTTGCTTATGCAGCCAAAAGATATGGTGCAAAGGCAGTCATCGTTATGCCGACGACAACACCGCTGATCAAAGTAAACCGTACCAAGAGCTACGGTGCAGAGGTTGTATTATACGGAAATGTTTATGACGAAGCATGTGCAAAGGCTTATGAACTGGCGGAGGAACACGGTTATACGTTCATCCATCCGTTTGATGATCTGACCGTTGCAACAGGACAGGGTTCCATTGCGATGGAGATCGTAAAGGAACTGCCACTTGTGGATTATATTTTAGTACCGATCGGCGGAGGCGGACTGGCAACGGGCGTTTCCACCCTGGCAAAACTGTTAAACCCGAAGATCAAGGTGATCGGTGTAGAACCGCAGGGTGCAAATTGCATGCAGGCATCCTTAAAAGCAGGTAAGGTAACAACACTTCCGACTGTTAATACGATCGCAGACGGTACAGCCGTTAAGACACCCGGCAGCAAGATCTTTCCATATATCCAAAAGAATCTGGATGATATCATCACAGTACCGGATGAAGATCTGGTCGTTGCGTTTCTTGACATGGTAGAAAACCACAAGATGATCGTGGAAAATTCAGGCCTTCTGACAGTGGCAGCTTTAAAATACCTGGATGTGAAAAATAAAAAAGTTGTATCCATCTTAAGCGGTGGTAATATGGATGTGATCACAATGTCTTCCGTAGTACAGCAGGGTCTGATCTTCCGAGACAGAATCTTTACAGTTTCCGTTCTTCTGCCGGATAAGCCGGGCGAACTTTCCAGGGTCGCAGGCGTGATCGCCGATGTCAACGGAAATGTCATCAAGCTGGAGCACAATCAGTTCGTATCGACGAACAGAAGCGCGGCTGTAGAGCTCCGCATTACATTGGAGGCATTTGGTACAACGCACAAAAACGAGATCATCGAAGCACTCAACAAAAACGGCTATCAGCCGAAGGTTGTCCGTACGATGATGTAAAATGGAGTATAAAACAGGCAGCTGCTACAAACGCAATCACGTTTGCCTACCCTGCGATTTGCATACGTATATATGCACGCGCTCTGGCCGCTCGAACCTCTGTGCATGTGAAATCGGCTTCGCCGATGCACAGAGGCTGCATAACGGATTTACACAGTAAATCCGTTACATTTGCAAAAAAGCGTTGCGGTCTCTTCGCTGCGGCACATACGCTGCAAATCTCGGTCAGCTACACTATCGATTGCTTATTATAGCAGCTGCCTGTTTTTTATACTCAGATTCATACTTCGACGTTTGGATAGAACAGGTGCAATTTACACATACTACCTGCATGAAAACATGCGGAAAGAACAAACAAAGCTATAATTGTATAGAATGGAGAAACCATGAGGCGCGGCGTGTGAAGGAGTATATTCTCATCACACTGGCAACGATCCCTTATGCGATCGGAATCGCACTGTTTTTAGATCCGAATGATCTTGCACCCGGAGGGTTGACCGGCATTTCCATTCTGGTAAACAGGTTGACCGGAATTGATACCGGAAGCCTGTTTTTTATTTTAAATATACCCATTTTATTACTGGGGATGTGGAAATTTGGTGGTAAATTTATCCTCTCCACTCTGTACGCGCTTACATTGATTACTTTTTTTACAAATGTATTGCAGCGGTATGAGCCGGTTACAAAGGACAGACTGATGGCAGCAGTGGCAGGCTCCTGTCTTGTGGCATTTGGGATGGGCGTAGTGCTCAGGTGCCATGCCACAACCGGTGGAATGGATATTATCGTAAAGCTTCTCAGACGGAAATATCCATATATCAGAACAGGAAGCCTTTTTTTTATGCTGGATACCTTTGTGGTGATGTTTGCAGGACTGGTATTCAGAGATCCGGAAGCCATGGTTTATGCGGCAATTTCCACGACGATCACCACCACTGCACTTGATAAGGTGTTGTACGGTCATGATGGAGCAAGACTCATTTATATTATCAGCGGGAAAGAAGAAGCAATTACGGAAAGCCTGTTGTATTCACTGCAGGCCGGCGTAACGGTATTGCATGGAGAGGGTGCTTATACACAGCAGAAAAAGAAGATATTGATGTGTGTTGTGGACAAGAAAAGAGCCGTTAAAATAGAGGAGATCGTAAAGGAAACAGATCGGGATGCATTTCTGATCATAACAAGTGCAAATGAGATTTATGGGGAAGGATATAAAAATCTTTTTCAGGAAAAAATATGATGTCAGAGCGGGATTGCGGAAGCGCATGGCATGGAATAATCCGTCTGACATCTTTTGACATCAATATCATCAAAATAAAGCTGCACAAAAAAAGAAATTTGTCGATGAAAAACATGAGAAAAATACATCGGAGCATGGTATGCTAGTAGAAAACAGGATTAGAAGCGATGCTGCGGAGGATAGAAAAATGGATGCAAAACATGCGGAAAACCAGGTGATACGATGGCTGGCTGAAGATCTGCTGAAATGTAATTATGATTGTATTGTAGTCGTTAATCTGCAGGACGAAACGGCTTTTCTAATGGACTATGACGTGGAAAAAGAACTTTTACCGATCGAGGATCTGGATGCGTGGACGGAGAAATATTTACAGCAGCATTATCAGGGCGACGATACCGAGGTTATGATACGGATGACGCGGCTGGAGAACATCGTCAGATCGGTGAAAGAAAACGGATGTGAAAGCATTTCCTATTCAATCCGTGTGGGCGGAAAAATGAAGCGGAAAATGCTGCAGGCGCAGTTTCTGCAGGAATCTCCCGACATTTTGTATATTGTATGGCGGGATATAACAAAGGAACATAAAACCCAAAAACAAGAAGAACAGGTACTGGAAAAAGCACTGGATGTAGCACAGAAGGCAAATCAGGTAAAAAAAGAATTTTTGTTACATATTTCAAAAGATATCGGGACACCACTTTATGAGCTGTCCGGTATTTTGCAGCAGCTGCAGCTGAAACAGACAGGAGATGACAGCCGGGCATATATCGGGAAAGCAATGAAAAATGTGGAGCAGCTGCAGACGATATTCGGAAATCTGCTGGATGTCTCAGCTGCTGAGACAGATGACATGGCAATCATAGAAGAGGCGGTTGCACCTTGGAAGCTGATTCGTGAAATTGCCGATGAACTGGAAAAACAGGCATGTGAAAAGAAAATCAAGGTTATATTTGAAGTAAAACCGACAAATTTTTCATTGGTAATGCTGGATCCTGTAAGATGGAAACAAATCATTATCAATATTATGAAGAATTCCATTCAGTATGGGAAAAACGGCGGCTATACCCGGTGTGAGATCGATGCGGAGCTGATGAAGCCCGGCTGGGAGATGGTAACTATGCGTTTTACAGATAACGGACCAGGTATGGAAGAAGAATTTCAGCGGACGGTCTTTCAGGACTTTGTCTGTTATGATGAAGAAAACAGAGGCAGCGGGCTGGGGCTTCCGCTGGTGCAACATATTGTAACTAATATGGGAGGAAAGATGCAGCTTTCCAGCAGATTGGGAGAAGGAACCGCTGTGACTGTACGGATTCCCGTGCGGTCAGCGGATGTATCGGATTATGAGAATGCAAAGAGAATGGAGCATATGATCCGGCATTTGGACAAAACAGACTTCTCGAAAATCCGTGCACTGGTCGTAGATGACAGCTGGATCAACCGGGAACTCATGTATGCGCTTTTGGTACGGATCGGTGTACAGGTGGAAACGGCAGAAGATGGACAGCAGGCAATCGGGCGGCTGCTGGCATCCGATATCGGATATTACCAGGTAGTTTTTATGGATATTCAGATGCCGGTCAAAGATGGATTGGAAGCAACTATGGAGATCCGTAAGATGGAAAGACAGGATCTGTCTGATATTACAATCATTGCGGTAACAGCCCATGCTTTCAGAAAAGACAGGTTACGTACATTGGAGGCAGGAGTGGATTATCATTTGACGCTTCCGCTTAATCAGATGGAGCTGACGGAAATCCTTGCAAAAGAACTGCTCGAAAACGATTTGCAGAAGGAATCAGAAGTGCGAGGTTTCCGGATCGTAAAGTGACGGGTGTCAAGAAAAAATACTTGACACCTTGTTTCTGCTGTAGTATGATAACCCATGTGTGGCAGGTGAAACTATGGAAAAAATCGTTGAACAGGGACTTTTATATGATTTCTACGGAGATCTTCTGACGGAGCATCAGAGAGCTGTTTATGAAGATGCCGTCTATAATGATATGTCTCTCTCCGAGCTCGCAGATGCTTATGAAGTATCCAGACAGGGCATACACGATTTGTTAAAGCGGTGTGATAAGATACTGCTTGGTTATGAGGATAAGCTTCATCTGGTTGAAAAGTTCACAAAGATCAAGGGACTTCTGCATGACATGAAGGAAACAGAGCAGTTATCCGAAATATACAGGATCGCAGATGAGATTTTAGAGGAGTTATAATACATGGCATTTGAAAGTTTAACTGAAAAACTGCAGAACGTATTTAAAAATCTCCGCAGTAAAGGCCGTCTGACGGAAGAGGATGTTAAGGCTGCCCTGAAAGAAGTTAAGATGGCACTTTTGGAAGCCGATGTAAACTTCAAGGTTGTAAAGCAGTTCATCAAGACGGTAGAAGAGAGAGCTGTTGGTGCAGATGTCATGAATGGCTTAAATCCCGGACAGATGGTGATCAAAATCGTAAATGAAGAGCTGATCGCACTGATGGGAAGCGAATCTGCCGAGATACAGCTTCAGCCCGGAAAAGCCATTACGGTTCTGATGATGTGCGGTCTGCAGGGTGCAGGTAAGACAACAACAACTGCAAAGCTCGCAGGTAAATTTAAGCAAAAAGGGAAAAAATGTCTTCTGGTTGCATGTGATGTATACAGACCGGCGGCGATCAAGCAGCTGCAGGTCAATGGAGAGAAGCAGGGTGTGGATGTCTTTTCCATGGGAGAGAATCAGAGCCCGGTTGATATCGCGAAAGCGGCCATAGAGCATGCGCAGAAGAATGGACATAATCTGGTGATCTTAGATACAGCCGGACGTCTGCATATCGATGAGCAGATGATGACAGAGCTGAAGGAGATCAAAGAAAACGTAGAAGTACATCAGACGATTCTCGTTGTTGATGTCATGACCGGTCAGGATGCGGTCAATGTTGCAAAAGAGTTTGATGAAAAAGTCGGGATCGACGGCGTGATCCTGTCCAAGATGGACGGTGATTCCAGAGGCGGTGCATCATTATCAGTTAAGGCTGTGACCGGCAAACCGATCTTCTACGCTGGTATGGGTGAGAAGCTTTCCGATCTGGAACAGTTCTATCCGGATCGTATGGCAAATAGAATTCTCGGAATGGGTGATGTGCTGACGCTGATCGAAAAAGCGCAGGAAAGCATGGACATCGACGAGGAAAAAGAAAAGCAGATGGCTGCTAAGATGAAGAAGGGTAAATTTGATTTTGAGGATTACCTGGAAAGCATGAAGCAGATGCGTAAAATGGGAGGTCTTTCTTCTATTTTGAGCATGATGCCCGGTATGGGGATCAGTGGCGCAGATCTGGAGGGTGCCATCGATGAAAAGCAGATGGCACGTATGGAAGCGATTGTTCTTTCCATGACAGTTGAGGAAAGACAGAATCCGAAGCTCTTAAACCCGAGCAGAAAGCATAGGATCGCAAAGGGCGCAGGCGTGGACATCGCAGTTGTAAACCGCTTCATCAAGCAATTTGAACAGAGCCAGAAGATGATGAAGCAGCTTCCCGGTATGATGGGAGGCAAAAAAGGCCGCAGAGGATTTGGCGGCTTTGGCGGTATGAAATTACCATTTTAATTTATATATATAAGAAATGTGTAGTTTTCCGGACCGGGTAATCCGGTACGGGTTTCAAAAAGAAAAACATCCGGACAGGATGAAGTTTATGTGGAGGAAAAAGAAATGGCAGTAAAAATCAGATTAAGAAGAATGGGACAGAAGAAGGCTCCTTACTACAGAATCATCGTAGCAGATTCCAGAGCACCTAGAGATGGTAGATTCATCGAAGAAATCGGTACTTTTGATCCTAACACAGATCCAAGTACATGCAAAGTAAATGAGGAGTTAGCTAAGAAATGGCTTGCAAACGGCGCTCAGCCAACAGCAGTAGTTAACAAGATCTTCAAACAGGCTGGCATCCAGAAATAATTGCAAGTTTTGTCATGACACTTTGGAGGTGTGGATTATGAAAGAATTAGTGGAAGTAATCGCTAAAGCTCTTGTTGACAATCCTGACGAAGTGGTAGTAACAGAAAAAGAAGAAGGAAAGAATGTAACGATCGAACTTCATGTTGCTGCTTCCGATATGGGCAAGGTCATTGGAAAACAGGGAAGAATTGCAAAAGCAATCCGCTCTGTGGTCAAGGCAGCCTCTTTAGGAGACAATAAGAAAGTGGATGTGGAAATCATCTGATAAGTATGTGAATCAATGAGCAGAATGAGAGTATCATTCTGCTCTGTTCATATCATAAGAAATTTTCGGATTTCCTATGATACAAAGTGAGGAAAACAAATGGAAGATTTATTACAGGTAGGAGCCATTACACAGACACATGGCATCCGGGGAGAAGTGAAGGTGTTTCCGCTGACGGATGATGTCGGCCGGTTTAAAAAAGGAATCAGTTTGATCCTGGATCTGGGACGGGAAAAACGGGATTTGGAAGTAGAGTCGGTTAAGTTTTTTAAACAGTATGTGATCTTGAAATTTAAAGGATATGACAATATCAATGAAATAGAGAAATTTGTGAAGAAGAATCTGTATGTGACGAGAGAAAATGCTGTAAGGCTGAAAAAAGATGAGTATTTTATTGCAGATCTGATCGGGATGACGGTGACAGAGGAAGATGGCGCAACACTTGGGACTGTCAGCGATGTGCTGCAGACCGGTGCAAATGATGTGTATGTGGTAGCGCTGGCAGATGGCGGAGAGGTATTGCTTCCGGCGATCAAGGACTGTATTCTTTCCGTGGATATGGAAAAAAGAGAGATGCAGGTGCACGTGCTGGACGGTCTGCTGTGATCATAAGGCCGCCTGAAAACGGAATTCGCCGTCTATGGTGAAAAACCTGCAGTTTCCATGATATTTATCAACAACAGAGATCATGCTTTGCACACCATATCCGTGGCCCTGTTCCTTATTTTGGGAAAGCGGAATTCCATTTTGAAAAACGGGAGAATCTTTGCAGCTGTTTACAAGACTGATGCAAAGCTGCCCGTTTTTTTCATAGATTTTTAATTGTATATAACGCTTGGCAGGATCTTCTGACAGTGTACAGGCATGGATTGCATTTTCAAGCCCATTGGAAAGCAGACTGCACAGATCGGTGATCTGAAAAGCGGAAAAAGAAGAAGCAGTGACGGAAACAGAAAACCGGATCTGCTTTTCTTTTGCGCTGTCTGCATAAAAAGAAAGAATAAGATTCAGTGCTTCATTGTTACAATATTGTGTGATCGTGCTTTGAGAAAGAGAAACGCCGATCTCCTGAATATATTTGAGGGCATCCTCTTTTTTATCCTGCATAATACAGCTTTCAAGAAAATGCAGATGATGTCTCAGATCATGGCGGTAAATGGCGGATTGTCTTTGCAGCTGGGAGAGCTGGCTGATTTCTTTTCTGGACTGAATGGTAACTGCGGTAAGCAGCAGATTTTCCTGCTCGGCTTTCTTTTTCTTTCCGGTGATATCAATGACATAGATCGAAAGGATACAATAAAGAAATACGATAAAACTGTCAAGAAAATCTGCAATAATAAATCCACCGGTATAGAGAAGGCTTGTATATACGGTGAATGCATATTTTAGGACATAGTATGCCATTGGCAGAAGGCAGAATAAAAACAGGATCGTCTGATTCTCATATTTCAGTCTGATAATGTAAGGCGACAGAAAACGGATAATAAGCCATAACAGTGGAATCGTCACAAGAATTGCGACGATGTCGGCGATAAACGGATCGTAATCAAAGAAAGATGCAACAAGGGTACCAAACATTTTTCGGGGCGTGCATAAAAGATAGGCAGACGATACGGCAATGACTGATACAAAAAAGTTGCGGTGCAGTACGAAACGGATCAGTAAAATGAGAGGTAAATGGATCAGCAAAGGGTAACATTTGTATAACACATCTTCCCCTAAGATCAGGTAGAAAATAAGCTCCATAAGACTAAAACCGATGATTGTCAGACAATAGGCTCTTTTATGAGCCGGAAACGGATAATCCGCAAGATAAAAGGATGCGATAATACCGAAAATAAGAACAAGTCCGTAATTCAAAAGATGGACAAGAGTTGTAAGATTCATCAGGAAAAATCCTCCAATAGAAAAGATATATTGATATAGAAGTATTGTAACTTGAAAACGGGAAAAAAGCTATATCCTGATATGCTGTTCACGTCGAAAAAAATGTAATTCGTGCTGTTTTGCTCTGAAGTAGTACAAAATTTTGTAAAATATACAAAATATTGTTATTTTACGGAATGTTCACCACAATAAACAGGGGGAGACATATGAAAGAGAATTTTTGGAAACGGATATTACATGACAGGCAGAAGAGACGGATTATGCTGCTATGTCTGATCGCGCTGATTGCGGTTACGACGTTTGCTGCCTTTACGATCCACAAAACATCGGATCGGAACGGACAGGCAGCGCCCGGGCAGGATCAGGTGGCAGATGCAGCGCATCTGACAGAGGAAGATACCGGCTCGGATTTGGAAACAGATACCGGAACAGATACCGAAACAGATCAGGGTTATGAGGATCCGGCAGTTTCTACGGATACAAAAGAAAAGGACGCTGTGCAGAAGAAAAGTCTGCTTGGCAGACTGAAGGATACGCTGAAGGGAAATGATAATGCATCCACCGGCGCAGCAGGCAATCCTTCCGGACAGGATAACCAGGAAACAAATACAAACAGAAAGTATCGTGTCAAATTTTATACGGACGGCGGAAGCAAGCTGAAAAGCTGCAAGGTAAAATCGGGCACCAATATCAGCAGTCTGCCGACCCCTTATAAAAATGATGCTATTTTTGTGAGCTGGTATTATGACAAGGACAAAAAACAGCTTGCCAGCGGGAATGACACAATACAGAAAAACACAAAACTTTATGCGGATTATATAGCGCAGAGCCCTGTAGAAGGCGTGGAAACCGTCAATTTTGCAAGTGCGCTGGATGTGGGAAAGGATTTTACGATCAAAATAGAGACATCCGATCCGGACATGGATGCGGCGGCAGTAAAAGCTGCGATCACCGCAACCAATCTGACAGATCCAAAGCAGAAGGATATTATCAATGTTTCCGGTGCAAACGGAAGCTTTGTGATTTCCGGTAAAAATCCGATTTCCGAAGATGGCGGACTTGGTGTGCAGGATGGATTTGCAGATGGTTCTACCTATCGTATTGCCCTGACAGATGAAAGACTGTGTTTTTCCGGTCAGCCGCAGACAGCAAGAGAGTATAATTTTACGACTGCAAAGCAGCAGGTCATGAACATTGCATTAAATGCAGACATGATCTACATTCCGGCTGAGGATGTCAGCAATATCACAAGTGATGGGAAGCATGTGGATTCTTTACATATCGCCCTGTATCAGGCAGACAGCAACGGTACGTTGGGACCGGCTGATCTGACAGTCGGAGAATTCGACTATACAAAGGGTGAGCTTGCGGTAGGAGATACGGTATCGATCTATGCAGGTCTCAGACCGGATCTGCGTACCCTTGATACGCCAGCAGAACAGAATGGTGATCTGGCATATGTAAAGATTACAGGAAAAACCGGAAATCGTTATAGTTACAAAAATGCAGATGCCGAGGATGTTATCTTTGAGCCGGATATGCTGCCTCTCCCGGCAGATGCGGATCTGGATACGGCAGCAAATACTGTTACAGTAGAAAATAAATACCTTGATTTCTCTTCGGATGTATATGCCAATATCGATCTGGACAGCCAGACGACAGTTGATGTTGGTGATTTTCTCATGTTCTATACAGGGGATTTTACAAAACAGACAGGAGAAGATGCGGCAACGATCACAAAGTATGGCAAGATCACAGAAGTAGAGGAAAAGGAAGATCTTACCGTTATCACGTTTGAAGACACAAAGTGGGACGATGTACAGGCTGCAATGGATATCTATGCAAATGATGCAGTTTCCGGGCAGGAATTGCTGGAGGGTGTAGATACAAAGACACTGGAAGCACAGATCGAGCAGCAGGCAGTTGACAGTGGTTTTGCCGAGGAAGCAGCGCAATATCTGGGATCTGTTGCCCTGGCAACAAATAACTTTACAAAGCTCAGTGAAAATATGAATCTCAGTGATTATCAGATCACACTGGAAGATGGTACGCCGATCACTACGGAGGAATTTCAGACACTTGCAGCAGGTTCCGGCTTTACGGCAGAATGCAAGATGGAGGATGGATATCCGAAGGCCTCTATCACAACGAAGCCGACAAAGCTCAGTGGTGCAATGAATACGGCGGCAAAGGATAAGGGACTGAGTGTAAAGCTTGAAGTAAAAGCCAATATCACAATTGGAAAGAAGGGATCTTCCAATCAGCTGGGGATCGAGGTCAGTGGTGTCTTTGAAGAAGAAGTCGGCCTGGATCTCGGTGTCCGCAGTAAAGCAATCTGGAAGGTTTGGGGCATTTTCCCTTATATTGCAGAGTATCGTGTGACTGCCAATGTGGATGTACTGAATTATACCGGCGTAGAAGTCAATGCCACGATGATGACAAAAACCGATGATGAGGATGATGACGACAGTAGCCAGATCGCAAGCAAGATCAAGGAGCTGATCGATGAAAGCAAGAAGGGCGGAGAGGACGAGGAGTCCGAGGAAGCGAAGAACAATCTGGTAAAGCGTTATAAGGAAATGATGGACGCTGAGTCTGACTGGGTAAGAGTTGTGGAGCAGAACATCGTGGATACGGAGAAATATCTGCCGCCACCACTTCCAATCATTGCTGTAAATGCAGAGATCAATTTCGTTGTCAAAATGGATGCCTGCGTATCGATCGGTTTTGATTTTGAATATCAGACAGGTAAACGGTATACGTATACGATCGATGTGTTTGCAGGGGCGGTTTATAATGATGAAGTTTCTTTGCTGGAAGAGCAATACGAATTTGACTTCTATGTCATGGGACGGCTTGCGGTCAAAGCAGGTCTGGAATTTGAATTTAAGGTCGGTCTGTTCTCTACGGATCTGGATTCAGTAGGATTTCAGGCTGAGGCAGGTGCGTATACGAAGCTGTGGGGCTATTTCTATTATGAACTGAAGTATACAGCAGGAAACGGACGAAGCCAGAGCTGCAGCGGAGCACTTCTGATCGATGTGGGTGCGTATCTGGAGCTGGGGCTGAAAGCACAGGCATTTAAAGATACCTTTTCAACGGAACTAAAGCTTTTAGATAAGGAATGGTCTTTGTGGACGGTCGGAAGACAGGATAATATTCTGGACTTTACAACAGAGCAGGAGGGTATGCCTTATATCAAGCTGAAGCAGCATGTGCGGGATACAGAGCTTCCGGATTACGTATTTTCCATGCATTATCTGGATCTGAAGGACGGAAAAGAAAAAGACGCTGTTTATGAAGACGCTTTTGACAGTTCCAAGCCGGAAAGCCAGAAGAACCGTAAGAATTTCGATATCCGTATGACGAATGATAAATTTACATACGATCCACAGACGAATACGATCAGTGTACATCCGGATAAGGAAGATAAAAAACTGGAAGGCGAAATGATCATTACATGGATCCAGTATCCGCTGGCATTTTCTTCCAGACCGATCCAGCGTACGGTTTTGCTGTACTGGGACAACCTGAAGGATGGCTATGTGATCGTTCCGCATACAAACGGCGGCAGTTATATTGCCATGATCAATGCCAAGTATGAAGCAAAGGTGGAAAAACCGGCTGATCCGAAAAAACAGGGATATCAGTTTGCGGGCTGGTACAAAGAGGAAGACCTGAAAACCGCTTATCAGTTCCCGGATAAGATGCCGGCTAAGGATGTCAGCATTTATGCTAAGTGGACAGCAAATAAAAACACACCGTACCGCGTGGAATATTACGGAGAAAACGTAAGATCCGGACAATATGAGCTGATGGCAAAGTCTGCTTTTAAGGGCACGACAGACAGCTATGTGACACCGAAGGTAAAGAGCTTTGCAGGGTATTGTGCACCGGCGCAGCAGAAGCTTAAGGTAAATGCCGACGGAAGCAGTGTACTTCGTTATTACTATAGCCTGCAGAAGCATACCGTCACATTCCAGCCGGGAGAAGTAGGCGGAGAAGTACAGCGTTATGAACTGAAATACGGCGGAAAGATCATCGCACCGGTGATGGCGGCAAAGGGCTATACCTTTACCGGATGGGATCAGCAGGTGCAGTCTGTCATGGGCACGGAAGATCTGACCTATACAGCCCGGTGGAGCAAAAATAAAGATACCGCATATCGTGTAGAATATTACGTGCAGGATACAGATGGAGCCTATAAGCTGCAGCATATTTATAATGGCATGGAAACTACAAAAGCAACTGTTTCTATGGATAGTCTGAAGAATCTGGTGATCAGTGAAAACCAGACTGCAGACAGCCTTTATACGAAGGAAAATGCCATTGTCTTTGAAAATATGACTGTAAACGGAATTGCAACGGAAAATGCAACTGTGGAAGGAAACGGCAAGACGGTCATCAAGCTCCGCTACAAACGTCTGAAATATAAGGTAACATTTGCACTGGGATATGAAACCGAGGCAGGAGAAAAGACCATGACACAGGATGTGTATTATGGTGAGCCGATCATACTGCCGGAAAATATAAAGCGCAAAGGCTATACCTTTAAGGACTGGAGCATCGACGGTGAAACACCTGTGACACCACAGGAAAAGATGGGAACAGAGGATCTTACCTATCATGCATTATGGAAGGTGCATACTTATAAGCTGAAATTTAATAAAAACAGCGATCTGGCACTTGGCAGCATGGAGGGTATGAGCTTTACATATGATCAGGAAAAACAGTTACCACTGAGCACTTATACAGCAGAGGATTATGATTTTACGGGCTGGTCTGTAAAGCCTGACGGGAAAGCAGAATATGCGGATGGTGCGGCAGTCAGCAACCTGACAGACGAGGACGACGGTCTTGTAACTCTATTTGCAGTATGGCAGCCAAAGAACTATGGCATCACTTACTATGGCGTGGATGGAGCTGTCAATACAAATCCGTCAGGTTATACCGTGGAAACGGAGACGATCACGCTGCAGGCTCCTGTCAGAGCGGGATATACTTTTAAGGGCTGGTATACAAACGAAGCATGTTCCGGTGAACCGGTAAGCGAGATCCCGAAAGGATCAAGGCTGGACAAGAGCTTCTATGCAAAATGGGAAGCCAATACAGATACCCTATATCAGGTAGAGCATTATAAACAGGCACTGGATGGCAGCTATGTACTGGCCGATACGGATATGCTGCAGGGTACTTCCGATACAACCGTGTCCGCGGATGTGAAGAGCTATGAAGGCTTTGAAGCACCGCAGAAGCAGGCATTTGTGATCGCAGCGGACGGCAGTACGGTTGTCAGATATGAATACATCAGAAAGATCTATACGATCACCCTGGATCCTGCTTCCGGATCATTTACGGATGGCACGGGGGAGAGCATCAGCGTACCATACGAGGCAGAGCTTCAGTTACCTGTTCCGGTAAGAGAAGGCTATGGCTTTGATGGCTGGTATGAAGCAGACCAAAAGTTTACGGATGGCATGATGCCGGCAGGAAATATCAGTCTGAAGGCGAAATGGATCGCAGGACAGTATGGATACACGATCAATCATTATCTGCAAAAGGAAGATGGATCAGACAGTTATCTGTTAAAGGATACTGTATATGGAACTGCGGAAGTAGATACAGATGTTGAAGGGCTGCTGAAGGAATACACAGGCTTTACACAGCCTGCTGAAGGTAAAAAGATGACGATCAAGGCAGACAGTGCTGCCAATGTGATCAATTACTACTATACGCGAAATCAGTATAAGCTGACATGGGATCTTGACGGCGGCGCGGCTGAGAATTACACGGAAGGTTCTGTTTACTATGGCGCACAGATCCGGATTCCAAAGCCGGTAAAAGAAGGCCACTCCTATACATGGGATACGGAGCCTGTAACTGTTATGCCGGCAGAAGATCTGGCTTACAAGGCAGTCTGGACACCAAATATTTATCAGATCTCGCTGGATCCAAATGGCGGAAATGTCGTGGAAGGTGATCTTGCGACAAGAACGATCACCTTTGGAGAAGCTTATGGCAGTCTTCCTGTCATGGAGAAGGAAAACTACACCTTTGAAGGCTGGTATACGGATCAGACAGGTGGCAGTAAGCTGACGGAAACATCCGCGGTAGAACTGGGGCATGATCATGTGATCTACGCACAGTATAAACCAATTGAGTTTACTATCACTTACTATGGCACGGAAGATGCCCAGAATGATAATCCGGAAACCTACAATGTGGAAACAGGTCTGTTTTCACTGGAAAAAGCAAGCAGACGGGGCTATACATTTGAGGGCTGGTATGACAATGAAAATCTGGAAGGAGAAGAAGTCAGAGCCGTTTATGCAAATGAAACGGGCAATAAGACATTTTATGCTAAATGGCGTGAAAATCATTATAAGATCGTATACCATTCCAATGAAGGAAAGGGATACAGCAAGGAACAGCAGCTTGCCTATACTGAAATTAGTACACTTCTGAAAAACACGTATGAACGGGAAGGATATTATTTCGGCGGCTGGTCCGAGGAAACAGACGGAGAAGCTGTTTATGCAGATGAGGCTGTGGCAGCAGGCTTGTCCGGGGAGGATGACGGCGAAGTACATTTATATGCTGTCTGGATCCCTGAACTGTACAATATTATTTATGAGAATATGGAAGGCGCAGAAAATGCAGATGACAATCCTGCCACATTTTCTGTTGTAGATAACGTGGTAACTTTCCATGAGCCTAAGGGCAAAACAGGCTATACATTTGAAGGCTGGTACCAGGATTCTTCATTTGAAAAGCCGATAGAAGGCATGGTAACGATCCAGGCACTGCATGATTTCATCCTTTATGCTAAATGGAGTGCAAACACATATACCGTTACCTTTGACAGCTGTCTCGGAGACAGTACTGCGACAGAGACTATGCTGATGACCTATGATGAAAACTATGTCCTGCCGCTGGCAAGTGAAATGAAAAACTTTGCAAAACCGGGCTACAGCTTTGGCGGCTGGGCACTGGATAAAACCTCCGGCGTTACCTATACGGATGGACAGATGGTTTCCAATCTGACAGGAGAAGGAAATATCACGCTATACGCGGTCTGGAATCTGGATCTGTTTAGCATCACCTACGATCTGGGATCCGGCGGAGAAAGCCATTCCAATCCGGAAATATACAGTATAGAAAATGACGATATCAAGCTGGAGGATCCGGTTGCAAAGAAGGGCTATCAGTTCCTTGGCTGGTACGCAGGTGACAACAAGATCGAAGAGATCGTAAAGGGTACCGGAAAAGACTTTAATCTCGTAGCAAAATGGGGAGGTGCAGGTGAATTCAATCTGTCTTACGTGGGAGAAGAGAATATCACATTAAAGGATGGCTCACAAGGAAAGAGACTGACTTATAAAGTCACCAGAACAATCCCGGCAGATGTAGTGGCAACACCGAATATACAGTATGTATATTACCGCACTGTAAGTAAGACGGCATACGGTTCCACAGTGGATATCGATATTGCAAAGGATAAATATCATTTCAAACATGCAGGCGGCGAGGATGTCTACCTGACATTCGGACCGGAGGATATGGAAAAGACCTTTACGATCGAAGAGTGGGGCTTAGATACAAGTGCAGATATTGCAGCAGGTATGCAGAGCGGAAATACAGATCGTTATTACAATGTAGAGCTTTACAAGGTGGTTGATACGATCGGAACCTGTGAGGGTACGCTTGGAAATTCTGTATCCGAACAAAGAATTCTTTCTCCGCTTAGTGGTTCTTCTGTTCCGGGAAGTAATGTATTTAATAAGCAGTTCACGTATCAGCTGACAGATGGATCTCGTACGATCACGGATAAAGGATACGATCATAATTTCAGTACTACAATTAAGAGCATGCAGCAGATAGTGAATGATAACGTAAAGCTTTCGGCTTTGCAGAAAGCATATATGCAAAAGCAATTGACGGGAGTTGGTTTCAGGCTGGCAGTAGATCAGAGGCAGAGTGATGACGGCTATGCACATATCAGGCTCACATTAAATGGAAACACACTCTGCGAAGGAAAACATGACCTGTCCAATAAAAAGAAATGGGAACAGTACTGGTATCCAAACAGCTCCGGTTATGTATGGGTAGGGCTGAATGACCAGATCGTTGTCCGGACGGACGCAAGCGGAAAAGGTTCTGATGACTGGTTCTATGGTTCTTCTTATGTATATGCAATGATGCAGGATAACAGAAAACCGCAGCAGGTAGGTGTGGCAAATCTGGCATTTGGTAAATACAAAGCCGGAGAGCAGATCTCCATTACTGTTATTTATGACGAAGTCATCGCTTCTGTATCGGGTGTATCACTTGGTCAGGTAGCAGACATACCGCTTACCAATGTGCAGTATGTAGCCGGAAAAGGCACAAATGCATTGACCTTTACAGCAACCTTATCAAAGGATTTTGAAGTAACACCGGATGTCAATAACGACATCAAAAATCTGAAGCCGGTAACAGGTACGGTAAAGGATGTTTTAGGAAACTAAATATAATCTCAAAAGAATTTCAAAAGAAATGAAAATACCTCTTGACAAGAATAGTTGTCAGGAGGTATTTTATATATGACAAACATAGTTGTCAAAATGAAAAACAAAATTGTCACAATGATAAAAATACTTGTCAAAATGAAATGTGGGAAAGGAGAATGGAAAGATGCCGCTCAGGAATCATTTAAAGGAATACCGGGTCCGGCTGGATGTGAACCAGCAGCAGATGGGACAGCTGGTCGGGACATCGAGACAGACGATCAGCCAGATCGAGCGCGGTGATTATTCGCCGTCGGTCACACTGGCACTGAAGATTGCAAAAGTATGCAATGCAAAGGTAGAAGATATTTTTCAGTATGAAGAGGAAGAAGAGGAATAAAATATGAAAATAGAAAATGAAATGATGACAAAAGAACAGGAAAATATGCAGCAGAATAAAAAAGCAAAAGGACCGTTTATCGCCATTATGTGCTGTGCCTGCCTGCTGGGCGGTTTTCTGGGCGGTTTTGGTACATGGCTGCAAAAAGGATATGATAAAGGAGAAGCGGCAGCATGGCTGGGAGAAAGGATCGGAACGATCGCCGGAAACGGACTGCCGGTGCTGATGGTGATCGCTTCCGCCATTGCTTTTGGTTATATGGCATGGGCACTCAAAAAAAGCAAAGAGGAATGGAAACAGGCACAGAATTATGATGATGAAGCGCTCGAAATATGGAATGAAAAGTCCGATAAGCGGATCGGAACAGGACTGAACCTAGTTTCTTTTGTTACAATTTTCAATTATTTCAGTTTTTCCGTTTCTTTTTATGCAGATATTTATTATGATGAAATGAGCAGTGCAATGTTTCTGCTTGCACTTGTCATGTTGATCGTAACGATTTTTGCTTCAGTTATACAGCAGAAAAATGCAGTCGATTTCCTGAAGATCGTCAATCCGGAAAAGTCAGGCAGTGTATATGATATGAATTTTCAGAAGAAGTGGATTGAAAGCTGTGATGAAATGGAACAGCAGATGATCTATAAGGCAGCATTTCATGCGTATAAGGTAACGAATTACCTCTGTCTTACTTTATGGACGGGATTTACCGTGCTTGCCATAGTACTGAAGATCAGTCTCTGGCCGGTTACGATCGTATCTGCAATCTGGCTGACGATGGCAGTTTCCTATGCGGCAGAAGGCAAAAGACTTTCCAAAACGCAGAATGAGGCAGGAAGTGCCGCCGGTGGAAATCCACTGTCATTTTAAATGTCATGCATCAAAGATGCATGATGTAGCCTCGGCTCATCTGCGAAGCAGATTATGCATGAGCCGAGGTTCACCAAAAAGAAAGGATATCAATATGAAATTTCACATTTTAACATTATTCCCTGAAATGGTAGAACAGGGACTCAACACAAGTATTATCGGCAGGGCTGCAGCGAAAGGACTGCTTTCCATCAATGCGGTCAATATCCGGGATTATACGACAGAAAAACACGGGAAAGTAGATGATTATCCCTATGGCGGCGGAGCAGGCATGCTCATGCAGGCACAGCCCGTTTATGATGCCTGTATGGCAGTAAAGGGAGATAAACCGACCAGAGTTATTTATATGACGCCGCAGGGACAGACATTTACACAGGAAAAGGCGCAGGAGCTTTCTAAGGAAGAGGAACTTATTTTCCTCTGCGGTCATTATGAGGGCATTGATGAAAGAGTGCTGGAGGAAGTTGTTACAGACTATCTTTCCATTGGAGATTATGTGCTGACGGGAGGAGAACTCCCGGCGATGGTCATGATCGATACGATCTCCCGCCTTGTACCGGGGGTGCTCAATAATGAAGACAGTGCCCAGACAGAATCTTTTGCGGACGGTCTTCTGGAATATCCGCAGTATTCCAGACCGGAGGAATGGCATGGAAAAAAAGTACCGCCGATCCTTTTGTCGGGGCACCATGCAAATGTAGAAAAGTGGCGTCTGGAGCAGTCCATGGAGCGGACAAAGGAAAGACGGCCGGATCTGTGGGAAAGGTGGCTGGAAAAGCATGATAACGGTAGAAAACCTCACTAAAAAGTTCACCAGAACGGTGCAGCCCGGTGAAACGGAAGGCGTGCAGGCAAAGCACAGGAAAAAACAGACAAAAAAAGAAGAATTTTACGCGGTAGATCATATTTCATTTTCTGTTACGCAGGGTGAGATCGTAGGCATATTAGGACCGAACGGAGCCGGTAAGACCACACTTCTCCGGATGCTCGGTACATTGATGGAGCCGACGGAAGGTCGTGTGATACTGACGGATGATGCAGGAAATCAGATGACGGATCCGGTGCAGATCAAGCAGAATATCGGTTATCTTTCCGGCAATACAAAGCTGTACCACAGGCTTTCGACGCGTGAGATGCTCCGTATGCTGGGCGAGATCTACGGAATGCCAAAGGAAGCAGTGGAAAAACGGATAGAAGAGATCATCCAGGTGCTGGATATGGGAGCTTTTATTGATAACCGCATTGAAAAGCTTTCGACCGGTCAGACGCAGCGCGCTTCGATCGCCCGCTGCCTGATCCATTCCCCTGCTATTTACATATTTGATGAACCGACGCTTGGACTGGATATCCTGAGCGCAGATGCGATCGTTACCTTTATGAAACAGCAGAAGGAGGCAGGAAAGACCGTGCTGTATTCGACGCATTATCTGGAAGAAGCACAGTTTTTATGTGACCGCATCATCATGATCGACAAAGGAAAGATCATGATCGAAGGAAGTCCTGCAGAGATCATGGAACAGACGCAGACGCGGACGCTCAGGGAAGCGTTTGGCAGACTGTATATGGGCAGATAAGGAAAAAGGAGACAATATGAATCCAAATAAAATAAAAGCACTTTTAAAAAGAGAACTGACGGATATATTCCGCGATAAAAAGACATTGTGCATGATGGTGCTCCTTCCCCTTCTTCTGTATCCGCTGATGATCGTTGGTATGACGCTTCTGTTTTCTGCGATCACACAGTCGCAGGAGGAGACGACATATCAGGTGGCATTTGCAGATCTGGGACAGGAACGGGAGCAGACACTGACTGATTTACTGGAAAAAGATGCTGATACCTTTTCTTATCAGATCAGTGTGGAGCCGTTTGATGAAAATGAAAAAACAATAGAACAGGCACTGAAGGATGGGGATTATGATGCAGTTCTTTCCTATGAGGGATCGCAGAAGGATCCTTACCGGATCTATTATCTGGAAGCAAAGGATGATTCGGGTATTGCCGCGGCCGCACTAAAAGAGCTTTTGGAAGATTATAATAAACAGCTCCAGAAGCAGAAGGTACAGCAGCTTGGGCTGGATGCGGATGAAATCTTAAATCCGGTCCGTTATGAAGAAGTGAATTATTCTTCCACGGAGCAGACGATGGGCAATATGCTCGGCGATATCGTGCCAATGCTTGTGATCATCAGTATTATGATGGGTGCGATCTATCCGGCGATCGATGTGACCGCAGGAGAGAAGGAACGCGGTACACTGGAAACACTTCTGACGTTACCGGTGACTAACTTTGAACTGATCATGAGTAAATTTCTGGCGGTATCGGTGATCGCCTGTGTATCTGCAATTTTAAACATTGTATCCATGGGAGCGGCATTCGGTTTTATGTTCAGCTATATGATGGAAGGCATGGGAGCGGTAACGATCAATTATGCAACATTCCTTCCGGCAATTTTGTTTACGCTGCTTGTCATGGTATTTTTTGCCCTGTTTGTAACAGCGGTCAGTCTCTGTATCTGCATTTTTGCAAAGAGCTTTAAAGAGGCAAATAATTATATCACGCCGATGATGCTTGTATTTATGTTCGGCAGTATGGTCACGATGGTTCCGAATATAGAGCTGACAGAAGTGACAGCAGCAATTCCGATCGTGAATATTTCACTTATGATCGTGCAGCTGTTTTCCTTCAGTTACAACTATGCTCTGTTTGGTATTGTATTATTAAGTAATATTGTCTATAGCTTACTGGCAGTGCTGATCCTTGGAAAGATCTACAACAGTGAGGCAGTTCTTTTCTCGGAAGGGATGTCTTCCCTGAAACTGTTTACGCCGCGGAGTGAGATGCAAAAAGGACAGATACCGGGGATCGGAGATGTGGTCGTACTGATCTGTGTGGAGCTTCTGCTGATTTTTTATGTGGGAACGGCAGCACAGCTCAAGATGGGATTTTACGGAACGGTTGTGGTACAGCTTCTGATCCTTCTGTTCCCGCTTCTTTATCTGTGGTATCTGAAAGCTGATTTTAAGAAGGTATTGTCGCTGCAGCCGCCAAAGGTATTACATATTCCTGCAGCACTTTTGGTTTGGATCGGCGGCTTCAGCCTGATGTGTATGCTGGCAGTTTTGCTGACAAAAATATTTCCGGAAAGTACACAGTCAATGGCAGATACGATGGCAGAGTATGTCAAGCAGCCTTTCTGGGTGCTGGTGCTTGTGATGGCGGTCATGCCTGCGGTTGGAGAGGAACTGATGTTCCGCGGCTTTATTTTCGGGACATTAAAGAGAAGATGGCGCGTACTTCCTGCCATGTTTGTGACAGCGGCGATTTTCGGCATTTATCATATGAGCCTGTCAAAGTTCTTTACAACAGCACTGCTTGGCTTTATGCTGGTATATGTGGTAGAAAAAACAGGCAGTATATTCTGTTCGATGCTGATGCATTTTTGCAATAATCTGGTATCGGTGGTTGTGATGAAGTACAGCGAGCAGGCAGGCAGGGCGGTTCCGATCCTGACAAAGAGCAGTTATGCACTGTCAGATTATCTGCTGCTTGTGGGGGTGGCATGTATTGGACTCGGACTGGGAGGGTTTTTGCTGAAAAAAACGGGAATAAAAAAGCAATAAAAAGGTATTTACAGCAGAATTCTTCTGTGCTAAAATATGATCGTATGAGTTTTAGCCATGCTCAGGCGTGGGCGCTTCTTTTAAAGCGATCCCCGATCTTAGTACGGCTGTATGAAAAGAAGGAGGAAATCAAAATGATTTCAAAAGAGACAAAAACAGAAATTATGCAGAAATTTGCAAGAACACCTGGCGACACAGGTTCACCTGAAGTACAGGTAGCAGTTCTGACACAGAGAATCAAAGAGCTTACAGAGCACTTAAAAGAGAATCCAAAGGATCATCATTCCAGACGTGGTATGTATAAGATGATCGGTAAGAGAAGAGGTCTTCTTGATTATTTAAAGAGCAAAGATATCGAAAGATATCGTGCATTAATTGAAGAGCTTGGTATCAGAAAATAATGTAATGGATTTGCTAAAAAGAGGCGGGTTGCATATCCGCCTCTTTTTCAAATAATGTCATGCATCTTATCATGTGTGGCATCGGGTAAGAGAGATACTCCGAGACCACTGACGCAGACAGAAGCAGAGGTGTGTTTGTGTCCGGGTCAGTAGTTTCGGCATCTTCTTACCGGAGGTTTTACAAAAAACAGTGAGAAGGATGGGGAATCCCATCGGAAAAGGAGAGAAAGATGGTAAAAGTTTACACAATGGAACTTGCCGGACGTACATTACGTGTAGAGATCGGTAAGGTCGGCAAACAGGCAAACGGCTGTGCATTTATGCAGTACGGCGAAACAACAGTTTTATCAACAGCAACAGCAAGTGAGAAACCGAGAGACGGTATTGATTTCTTCCCATGCAGCGTTGAGTATGAAGAAAAGCTTTATGCAGTAGGTAAGATCCCTGGCGGATTTAATAAAAGAGAAGGTAAGGCAAGTGAGAATGCCATTCTGACAAGCCGTGTGATCGACAGACCGATGCGTCCTCTGTTCCCGAAGGATTACAGAAACGACGTAACACTGAACAACATGGTCATGAGCGTAGACCCTGCATGTCGTCCTGAGCTGGTTGCCATGCTCGGTACTTCTATCGCAACCTGTATTTCAGATATCCCGTTTGACGGCCCTTGTGCAATGACACAGGTTGGTATGATCGACGGTGAGTTGATCATCAACCCAAGCCAGGAGCAGTGGGATAAAGGTGATCTGAAGATGACTGTTGCTTCTACAGCACAGAAGGTTATCATGATCGAAGCCGGTGCAAACGAAGTACCGGAAGCAACTGTACTGGAAGCTATTTACAAAGCACATGATGTGAACCAGACGATCATTGCTTTCATTAACCAGATCGTTGCAGAAGTCGGCAAGAAAAAACATGAATATGTCAGCTGTGCAGTTCCACAGGAAATGTTCGATGAAATGAAGAAGATCGTAACACCTGAGGAAATGGAAGAAGCTGTATTTACAGATGAGAAGCAGGTTCGTGAGGAGAATATCCGTCAGGTAACCGCTAAATTTGAAGAGGCATTTGCTGATAAAGAAGACTGGCTTGCAATTCTGCCGGATGCAGTTTATCAGTATCAGAAGAAGACCGTCCGCAAGATGATCTTAAAGGATCACAAGCGTCCGGATGGCCGTGCGATCGATCAGATCCGCCCACTGTCTGCAGAAGTTGATATCATCCCGAGAGTACATGGATCAGCTATGTTTACACGTGGTCAGACACAGATCTGCAACGTATGTACATTAGCACCGCTTTCTGAAGTACAGAAGGTTGACGGACTGGATCCAAACGTAACATCCAAGAGATACATGCATCATTATAACTTCCCGTCCTACTCTGTAGGTGAGACAAAAGTCAGCCGCGGACCGGGAAGACGTGAGATTGGACATGGCGCACTGGCTGAGAGAGCACTTCTGCCGGTACTTCCATCACCGGAAGAATTCCCATATGCGATCCGTACCGTATCCGAAACATTTGAATCAAACGGATCTACATCCATGGCATCTACCTGTGCATCCTGCATGTCACTGATGGCTGCTGGTGTTCCGATCAAGAAGATGGTAGCAGGTATTTCCTGTGGTCTGGTAACAGGTGATACAGATGATGACTACATCGTTCTGACAGATATCCAGGGGCTGGAAGATTTCTTCGGCGATATGGATTTCAAGGTAACAGGTACAACAGAAGGTATCACAGCGATCCAGATGGATATCAAGATCCACGGATTGACAAGACCGATCGTAGAAGAAGCGATCCGCCGTACAAGAGAAGCAAGACTTTTCATCATGGATACTTGTATGAAGCCTGCAATTGCAGAGCCTCGTAAAGAAGTCGGACAGTATGCACCGAAGATCGTACAGATCCAGATCAATCCTGAGAAGATCGGTGATGTTGTCGGACAGCGCGGTAAGACGATCAATGAGATCATTGCCCGTACAGGCGTTAAGATCGATATCACAGATGACGGCGCAGTTTCTGTATGCGGTACAGAAGCAGAAGCAATGCAGAATGCAATTAAGATGATCGAAATGATCGCATCTGATTTTGAAGAAGGCAAGAAGTACACAGGTACTGTTGTCAGCATCAAAGAATTCGGTGCTTTCATCGAGTTCGCACCAGGTAAGGAAGGTATGGTTCATATCTCCAAGATCGCAAAAGAACGTATCAACCATGTAGAAGACGTTCTGACACTTGGCGATGTTGTTACGGTTGTCTGCCTTGGCAAAGACAAGATGGGCAGAATCAGCTTCTCCATCAAGGACTGCAAGTAAGAATGATAAAATGACGGACTGCTATATCTTAAGCAATCAAACACGATTGCTTAGATATGGCAGTCTGTTTTTTGTTATGGCGACGAGGAAAATGCACACATTTATGCGGTGCATTTGACGACCGCTGATCAGAGCGGGATTTGCAGAGCGTATCTCGCTCTGTTATGGCGACGACACTTGAGCGAAAAAGAAATATTATTTACAATAGCCAGCAATCATGCTAAAATAAAGACAGCTTTTTGGTAAATCCTACTATAGAAAGAGGCGTATCCAATGGGATTTTTAGTAAAATTATTTGGTGGTGTAGAAAAATCCGAAGTAGAACAGATGAAAGTAAGCCATCAGGCAGAACTTGACAAAATGAAAAAGCTGTATGCAGAACAGATTGATGAGATCCAGACAGCGTTCCGCGTCAAAACTGCCAGCCTGAAAAAGGATTTGGAGGAATATAAGGAAAATAATAATACAGAAGAATTAAGCGCTGCACATGAGGCGGAGCTTGATAAGATGAAAAAGCTCTATGCGGAACAGATCGATGAGATCCAGACGGCGTTCAGAGACAGAAATAATTCCTTACAGACAGAATTATCCCGATATAAGGAAAAGAGCGCAGCTTTTGAGGAAGAGATGAAAGAGCGGGATGAAAAGCTTACAAAGATGAAGAATCTGTACAATGAACAGATTGATGAAATTCAGGCAGCTTTTCGCGAGAAGAAGGAATCAGACCATGAAGCTGAAATGGAACGCATGAAAAATATTTATGAGAGCATGCTGAAGGAAATTCAGGAAACATTCCAGGAAAAACTGAAACAGCTGCAGGATGAACTGGCATCTGCCAATGAACAGGTACAGCTTTATAAGACCGGAATGGAATCCCATGAGGCAGAGCTTGAAAAGATGAAAAAGCTGTATGATGAACAGCTTTTAGAGGTACAGACGGCTTTTAGGGAGAAAAATGCAGAGCTGCAGGGGCAGATCGACAGATTCAAAGCACAGCTTGGCAGTATTCTTGCCGACTAAAGCTGACAGGGGTAAAAATACTATAGAATGTAATGGAGTGAATTGGGATGGATAACAAGATTCTGACTGAAGAAACAAAAGAAACAGAAAAGGAAGCAGGAAAAGAAGTAGAAAATGGGGTTTCTGCTTCGGATGAAGCGATCAAGGCTGTAGAAGCAATGAAAGCAGCTGCCAGCGCACAGCAGACAGAGGATCCGGTTTATATCGAGCCGGGCATGGCATGGAGAAAGACACTGAAAAGTCTGGAAGAGGAGATCGAAAAAGAGCTTGGAAAAGCCAATGCTGTTGTAGCAGATGTCATTGCAAAGGAAAAGGCAAAGTGTAAAGATGCAGTGGCGAAAGAGTTCGCTGAGAAAGAAGCGGATATGAGCAAAGCGCATGAAGAAGAGACAAAGAAGCTGACAGCGGAAAAAGAAGAGGCAGAAAAGAAGCTGGAAGAGCAGCATGCACAGGAGCTCAAAGAGCTGACCGAGAAATATGAGGCAGAGCTGAAGGACGGCAAAGAGGCACATGAAGCAGAGCTGGAAAAAATGAAAAATCTGTATGATGAGCAGCTTGCAGAGGTACAGGAAGCATTCCGTGAAAAGACAGCAGGCTTCCGCAAAGAGATCGATCATTATAAGGAACAGATCGAAGTGCTTATGCTGCATATTGATGATCCGTTTGTCCTGCAGGAGATCCAGATGAAACAGTCCCAGCAGCCACAGGAAAAAGAAACAGAATAACCTATCACAAAATCAAATAGTGCTAATACAAAGGACTTTGCAGTCATAGATTGTGAAGTTCTTTTTTTCTGTCATAAGTTTGTCTCCTTCTTAATATGCTGTAGTGAGGAAAGAAACCAAGCATTGTCGTATATTTGCGAAGCAAATGTACGGCATAATAACCTGCTCTGCAGGTTATAGAAGGTTTCTCCGAACGTACTCTGTCATGCATCGTAGATGCATGATGCAGCCTCAGCCCATCACCGAAGGTGATTAAGTATGGGCTGAGGTTCACGTACTCTGTCATGCATCGCAGATGCATGATGCAGCCTCAGCCCATCACCGAAGGTGATTAAGTATGGGCTGAGGTTCACGTAAGAGAAAATCAGAACGCACGAAGTGCGGCTGACGCGTAAGCAGCAGGATTTTCGAGTATGGGCGGGGAAAGGGAGTAAGAGGAAACCAAGCGTTGTCGTATATTTGCGAAGCAAATGTACGGCGTAATAACCTGCTCTGCAGGTTATAGAAGCGGCAGGATTTTCGAGTATGGGCAGGGAAAAGTAAGACAAAGGAGAGGATCACATGCAAAAAACAACCAGTATATTACAGATGTTCCCGCAGAAACTGCGGCTCTATTTTGAACAGGCGGCAGAGTATGAGGACCTTGCTGAAATACGGATCCGGTGCAGACAACCTGTTATGCTGAGGAGGGGTAGAAAGGAATATTATCTGGCAGCGGACGGAACCATGCAGGAGGAAAGACCGGAGGAATGTCTGGTTTTTAACGTGGGACAGGTAGAAAGCATTTTTGTACATTTATGCCAGTATTCCCCCTATGCCTATGGGGAAGAACTCAGGCAGGGATTCATTACAGTGGCGGGAGGACACAGGATCGGTGTATCGGGACAGGTACTGTCGGAAAATAAAAGCATCCGCAGCATCAGGAACATCCGCTTTTTAAATATGCGTATTTCCCATGAGGTGAAAGGCGCGGCAGATGCTGTCCTGCCTTTTATCATACAAAAGGATATGCCATGTAACACAATGCTGATCGCAGGACCGGGGATGGGAAAGACAACCCTGCTCAGGGATCTGATCCGTCAGCTTTCCGATGGCTTTGTGCTGGATGGCAGGAAGATACAAGGATATACAGTCGGTGTGGTAGATGAGAGAAGTGAGATTGCCGGCTGCTTTCTGGGAGAACCGCAGAACGATGTAGGAATGCGGACTGATGTGCTGGATAACTGCCCGAAAGATGCGGGCATGGAAATGCTGCTGCGCAGTATGGCGCCACAGATCCTTGCAGTGGATGAAATTGCAACGGAGCGGGATGTACAGACGCTGCAAAAGGCAATGCATTGCGGAACGAAGGTACTGGCAACGGTACATGGGACTTCTTTCGCGGAGCTCGAAAAAAAGCCATTTTTACAGCCACTTCTGCATATGCAGGAGTTTACAAGATTTATTGTTTTAAAGGGGCAGGGGACGAGTCTTGTATACAATGAGAAAGGAGAACAGCTTTTATGAAATGGATCGGATTTTTTCTTGTGCTGATAGGGAGCGGCGGTATTGGATTTTCACTTGTTCTGGAATATACAGGCAGACTGCGGGAACTGACAACGGTCAGACAGATGATCCACTATATTGCCGATGCGATTTTATATGATGGTCTGCCGCTTGCGGAAGCTTTTTTCAGATGCAGTATGCGGATGGAAGGGGCATACGGCGCATTTCTGGAAAAAACAGCGCAGCAGATAGAGACTTTTTGCGGAGAGGATCCGGCGTGGCTTTGGAAAAGCAATGCTGCCATGCTGTCTGATCGGCTGAAAAAGAAAGACTGGGAAAAGTTTGCGGACTGTATGGCACAGACAGGCTTTTCGGATCCGGGCGGGCAGGTGCAGGTACTCCGGCTTTATGAAGAAGAATTATCGGATCAGATCATAAAGCTGGAAAAACAAAAGGAAGAAAAATGTAAGCTGTATCAGACGATTGGGATCATGGCAGGGGTTTTTATTTGCATCCTGCTGTTCTGACGGCAAAGTAAGGGAGAGAAAAGATGAGCATAGCTCTTTTATTTAAGATGGCGGCGGTTGGGATCCTGGTTACGATATTGAGCCAGATATTAAAAAACAGTGGAAGAGATGAATATTCTTTTTTTGTAGGTCTTGGAGGACTGATCCTGATCCTGACCTGGCTGGTACCTTATATCAGTGCGTTGTTTGATACCGTGGAAGCCCTGTTTCAGTTATAGAAGGGAGGCTGTAAACACAGATGGATGTTCAGAGGCTGATTCTGTTTGGCATGGTGGCTGCTGTTTTTGCACTGGTTTTAAAATCTATGAAAAGTGAGTGGGGGCAGCTCCTTTCCCTGGCAGCAGCCCTGATGATAGCCCTGTATCTGCTGGAACTTTGTAAGGAGGCGGGCGATTTCCTGCTGGGGATCGGCAGATATGTAGAGAATGCGTCCTCTTATCTGCGTATTTTATTGAAGGCTGTCGGCATTACCTATTTGTGTGAGTTTACGGCGAACCTGTCAAGGGATACCGGAAACAGTCTGATCGCGGGGCAGATCGAACTATGCGGGAAAATTGCGGTATTGCTTTTAGGGATCCCTATTCTGGCTTCTTTGCTGCAGGTGCTTGAGGGGTATTTATAATGGAAGATTTATTACAGTATTTTGATTTCAGCGAAGTAGACAGTGTGACCGCAAAACTGGCGGGAACGGATACGGTCAGTTTTTCAGATCTGTTCGGACTGTTTATAAAAGGCGACTTTACAGGGGCTTATAAGCTGCTTATGCAGGAACTGGGACAGCTTTTCTTTCCGGGTATTACTGCTTTTCGGGAAATTCTGCTGGCGATTCTGGGAATTGGAATGGTAGCAATGCTGCTGCATTACCTGGCAGGGGTTGTAAAAAATAAACAAGTGGCTGATATGACGGCGTATTTTATTTATCTGCTCATGATGATCCTGCTATTCCGCTATGTGACAACAATGCTTTCAATTTCAAAGCAGAATCTGGAAAACCTGCGGGAATTTATGTCTGTGCTCGTTCCGGGGTATTTCCTTTCTGTGTCACTTGCAGGCGGCAGTGTGGCAGCGGCTGTGAATTACCAGTTTTTTCTGCTGCTTTTAATGGGAGTGGATTATATTTTACTGAATCTGCTGCTTCCCTGCAGCAAAGGTTGTATTTATCTGGCTGTTATGAATGGGATTGATGACAGAGGACGGATGAAGGAGCTGATCAGACTGGCTGAACGCACCCTTTCTCTGGGCATCAAGCTCTGCCTGACGGTCACGGTTTCTGTCAGTACGATGCAGAACCTGATCGCATCCAAGCTGGACGGGGTGCAGAAATCGCTATTGCAGCGGGCAATTGGCAGTATTCCCGGGATCGGGGATCTGTCCGAGTCTATGGTGCAGGTGTTTATGGGTTCAGCAGGACTGATACGGAATACGATCGGAACAGCAGGGATGTGTATGTTATTTTTCATTATGATAAAACCAATGTTCCGGATCTTTTGTATACTGGCGGCAATGAAGCTGGGAGGAGCCGGTCTGGGACTGATGGGTCTGAAAAATCTGGCAACTGCCGTATCACAGATCGGGGATGGCGGGATCCAGATCCTGAAGATCAATCTGTGTGGGCTTCTGGCATTTTATATCGCAATATTGATGACAATGGTTATTGTGAGAGGCTGATGCTTTTCATATAAGGAAAGGAAGAAGAATGGATCTGCTGCAAAAGCTATGCTGCTTTTTTATACTGGCAAAGATCGTCCTGCAGATGTGCCCGAGCGAAAAATATGAAAAATATCTGCAGGTGCTCGTGACGTGGATGCTGTATGCCATGATACTTATGCCTCTTCTGGGAAAAGGAAGAGCAGACAGTCTGCAGAACTGGCAGCAGTTCCGGAAGGAATATGAAAAGAGTTTTACAGAACGGATGACCGATATCGACCGGATGCTTTCGCTTCCGGAGGAGGAACAGCTTAAGGAGGATCTGACAGACTCTGTATTACAGAAGGTAGAGGAAACACAGAAAACAGAGCAGGAGAAGCAAAATGCAGCGCAGGAGAAGCAAAACACAGAGCAGAAGAAACAAAACACAGAGCAGGAGCAGGAACAGAAAACGGGAGGTGAATAAAATGAAGCCGGATCTGAAAGACTATATACAAAAACTGGGAAAGCTTGGAAAAGACCGTTTTATCCTGCTTTTTCCGGCAGGCATCCTGCTGGTTATCATTGCAATGCCGATTCCGCAGGATAAACAGAGCAGTAAGCAGTGGACAACTAAAAATCAGACCGCAACAGATCAGACAGCAGGGGAAAATAAAGCGGATTCTATTGCCGGAGAAACGGAACTGACAACCATGCAGTATGGGGTATATTTGCAAAAACAACTGGAAACATTCTTAAGCAGTGTGGAAGGAGTAGGAAAGGTAAAGGTCTGTCTGACCATGCAAACGTCTAAGGAACTGGTTCCGGCGCATAATACGCCATACACAAGAAAAAGTGAAGAAGAAACGGATGAAAATGGTAAGCGTACGCTAACTGAAACACAGAACGATGCACAGATCATTTTATATGAGCAGGCAGACGGCAGTCAGTCTCCCCTTATTATCAGACAGATCGAGCCTACGGTAAGAGGTGTTGTTGTTGCGGCGCAGGGAGCAGGAAGCCAGAAGGTACAAAATGAGATTGTGGAGCTTCTCGAGGCATTATTTGGAATAGAGGCACATAAAATAAAAATAGTAAAACTGACTACATAGAAAGGGAAGGAGACAACTGTGAAAAAGCTGTGGAAAAGAAATCAGATCATGATCACGGCTCTTGCGCTGATGATCGCGATCGCCGGATATCTGAATTTTATGGGAAAGAAGGTAGATGAAGAAAATCTGTTTACAACATCTGCCCAGTTTGAGGAGGCTTCCGGTGTTACGACGGAGGACGGAACAGATATGGCAGCGGTAACGGATATTACAGATGAGTCACTTGCTCTTTTGCCGGAGCAGGAAAACGGAGCGATTGATGAATCAGCAGCAATGACGGACATTGACAGCATGGATTCCGAGGATGAAATGGTGTACAGTGACTATTTGGATGAAAACCAGGCGGAAAATGTAAGCGCAGCGGCAGATGATGCGGCTTTAGACGAAACAGCCATGGCAGGAACGGATGAAAACGCTGCTTCGGGAGAAGTGGCACAGGTGACAGAAGATTATACGGGAGAAACACCGGGAGAAGCAGTGTTTACCAGCTCACAGGCGATCAGCTCTATTGCGGGAGCGAATCTGATGAAGGAACAGACCAGAGCAAAAAACAAAGAGGCACTTCTGAATATCATAAATGCGGAAAATCTGCCGGAAAGTGCAAAGCAGGATGCGGTAAACAGCATGATCGAGCTGACGGACATCACGCAGAAGGAATGTGCTGCTGAAATCCTGCTCGAAGCAAAAGGCTTTGCAGACGTTGTTGTATCGATCAGTGGGGATGTTGCGGATGTGATCGTACAGGCAGATGATCTGACTGAGGCACAAAGAGCCCAGATCGAAGATATCGTTTCCCGCAAAACAGGTATCGGCGCAGAAAACATAATCATATCTCCCGTAGCAGAATAATAAAAATGATGTTATAATAAGCGCATAAGAAAAACAAGCGTCTGCGTTGCAGACATTTGTTTTTCTGCGCTTATTAACGAGCGAACCGTCTGCGCAGCAGACAGGAGAGCGCCGCAGGCGCGAGTTCGCGAGTATAACTATATCCGGAGGAGATAGGAGAGCGAACCGTCTGCGCAGCAGACAGGAGAGCGCCGCAGGCGCGGGTTCGCGAGTATAACTATATCCGGAGGAGATAGGAGAGCGAACCGTCTGCGCAGAAGGAGGTATTCTTATGAAGAGAGTTTTTTTGATCGTTCTTGACAGCTTTGGCATCGGCGAAATGCCTGATGCTGCAGCATACGGAGATCAGGGGACAAGCACGATCCGTTCCTGTGCCACATCACCGTATTTCCATATGCCCAATATGCAAAAGCTTGGTTTATTTAATATAGAAGGCGTCGATGTCGGCGGTAAAGTTTTGCCGATTGATACGCCGCTTGCGCGGATCGCACGGATGCGGGAGGCTTCCCGCGGAAAAGATACAACGATCGGTCACTGGGAAATATCCGGTATTATTTCGCCAAAGCCACTGCCGACTTATCCGAACGGATTTCCGGAAGAGGTGTTAAAGCCGTTCCGGGAGCAGACAGGACGCGGTGTGCTCTGCAACAAACCGTATTCGGGAACAGAAGTGATCAAGGCATACGGCGATGAGCATGTAAAGACCGGAGATCTGATCGTTTATACATCTGCAGACAGCGTATTTCAGATCGCCGCACATGAAGATGTGGTGCCACCAAAGCAGCTTTACGAATATTGCAGGATCGCCCGGAAAATACTGCAGGGAGAGCATGGCGTGGGCCGTGTGATCGCCCGTCCGTTTATCGGGACAAGCGGTCAGTATACAAGAACGCCGAGAAGACATGATTTTTCTCTGGAACCGCCGAAGCAGACGATGCTGGATGCGATCACGGAGGCGGGACAGGATGTGATCGCGGTCGGTAAGATTCATGATATTTTTGCGGGCAGAGGCATGACGGAATTCACGTATACGTCAGGTAATGCAGAAGGGATCGAAAAGACACTTTTTTATTTACAGAAAGATTTTAACGGATTATGCTTTATCAATCTGGTAGATTATGATATGTTATATGGGCATCGTAACGACATAGACGGCTATGCAAAGGCGCTTGCTTATTTTGACGGGAAGCTGCCCGAGATCATGGCTGCCATGCGGGACGAAGATATGCTGATCATTACGGCAGATCATGGCTGTGATCCCGGCTATACGGTTTCTACAGACCATTCAAGGGAGCATACACCGTGTATCATGTACGGGAAGCATGTAAGACCGGAAAATCTCGGTACGAGAGAAACTTTTGCGGATATCGGTGCAACAGTGCTCGATTACCTTGGAGTAACCGGAAATATTGCCGGAAAATCTATGCTGTAGTATATAGAAAGCAGAAAAAGAAATACAACTGGAAGGAAAGTAGCAATGAACAACAAGTATGAAACGGAAATCAACAAAAGAAGAACTTTTGCCATTATCTCGCATCCTGATGCAGGTAAAACGACACTGACAGAAAAGTTCCTGTTATACGGCGGAGCCATCAATCTGGCAGGTAGTGTAAAGGGAAAGGCAACAGCCAGACATGCGGTATCTGACTGGATGGAGATCGAAAAGGAGAGAGGTATTTCCGTTACATCTTCTGTGCTGCAGTTTGAATATGACGGTTTTTGTATCAACATTCTGGATACCCCGGGACATCAGGATTTCTCCGAGGATACTTACAGAACCCTGATGGCAGCAGATTCTGCGGTCATGGTAATTGATGCCAGCAAGGGTGTTGAGGCACAGACAAGAAAGCTGTTCAAGGTCTGCGTCATGAGAAAGATCCCGATCTTTACCTTTATCAATAAGATGGATCGCGATGCAAATGATACATTTGAACTTCTGGATGAAATAGAAAAAGAGCTTGGGATCGCGACCTGCCCGATCAACTGGCCGATCGGTTCCGGTAAAAATTTCAAAGGAGTTTATGAAAGGAAATCCAAATCCGTCTTTACCTATTCCGATACGGAAAAGGGAACAAAGGAAGGCGAAACAGAGATCATTCCGATCGCAGAGCGGGACAAGCTGACCGCAGAGATCGGGGAAGATGCACTTTCTCTTCTGGAGGAAGAAATCGAACTGCTTGACGGTGCCAGCGCAGAATTTGATCTTTCTGAGGTGCAGAGCGGTAATCTGACGCCTGTATTCTTTGGATCGGCACTCACAAACTTTGGTGTGGAAGTATTTTTAAAGCACTTTTTGGAAATGACCACAACACCGCTTCCGCGTATTTCCGATAAAGGACCGATCGATCCGGTGGAAAATGAATTTTCAGCCTTTGTGTTCAAAATTCAGGCGAATATGAACAAAGCCCACAGAGACCGTGTGGCATTTATGCGTATCTGCTCCGGGCGCTTTGATGCAGGCATGGAAGTGAAGCATGTGCAGGGCGGAAAGGTCATGCGCCTTTCCCAGCCGCAGCAGATCATGGCTGATTCCAGAAAAATTCTGGATGAAGCTTATGCCGGTGATATCATTGGTGTATTTGATCCGGGTATTTTCTCGATCGGCGATACGCTTTGTATGCCAAAGGATAATTTTCAATATGCAGGTATCCCGACCTTTGCACCGGAGCATTTTGCACGTGTCAGACAGCTTGACACCATGAAGAGAAAGCAGTTTGTAAAGGGCGTGACACAGATCGCGCAGGAAGGTGCGATCCAGATCTTCAAAGAGTTTAACACCGGTCTGGAAGAGATCATTGTCGGTGTCGTCGGTGTACTGCAGTTTGACGTTCTGAAATACAGACTGGAAAATGAATATAATGTAGAGATCAGACTGGAGCCGCTTCCGTATGAGCATATCAGATGGGTGGAAAATACAGACCTTGATCTGAATAAGCTTGTCGGTACTTCAGATATGAAGAAAGTTACGGATATGAGAGACAATCCATTGCTTCTCTTTGTGAATCCGTGGAGCATTCAGATGGTGCTTGACAGAAATGAAGGGCTCATTCTTTCAGAATTCGGTAAAAATTAAAAGGGGAACATAGTGCGGAAAAAAAGGATCCTTTTCCTGCTTCTGCTTCTTTGGGGTGTCAGTATCTTGTGGGCTGGCAGGCTGCAGAGGGAGCGGACAGGAACAGCAGAAAATCTGACAAAAGAGGAAAACCTGTCTTCTGATGTACAGGAAACGCCGCAGGAAACAGCGGATATCACACCGGAGCAGCGCATGACACAGATGCAGGGAGCCAAAGAGCCAGCGCGGGAAGTGCAGGATACACAGGAGGGGCTTTTTTATTATGAAGCACTTTCCGATGCGGAAAAAGAGGCATATTGTCAGATTTATACAGCGCTGATCAGCAGACAGAAGGAAACGTTGTCCATTTTGGACAGCGGGCGTGCAGAGGTACTGTATCAGTATGTGCTCAACGACCACCCCGAGATCTTTTGCAGCAGTTCCTTTTCAATGGAAGGCAGAGAAAGAAACGGTGTACTTTCCAGTTTGTCCGTGCAGCCTGTTTATACGATGACAGAGCAACAGCAGCAGGAAAAACAGCAGCAGATCGATCAGGCCACGACAGCATTTCTGACAGCGATGCCTGCGGGACTGGATGCTTACGGGCAGGTGAAATATGTGTATGATTATGTGATCGACCATACAGATTATGTGCTGGACAGTCCGGATAATCAAAATATCTGTTCCGTCTTTTTAAACGGAGAGAGTGTTTGTCAGGGATATGCCAAAGCAACACAGTATCTGCTGAAAAAGCTCGGTTTTGAAGTGACACTGATCTTCGGTACGGAGCAGACAGGTGCAGATCATGTCTGGAATCTGGTCAAGGTTGACGGTGATTATTATTATATGGATACGACCTGGGGCGAAATGCAGTTTTCGGATCAGGGAGAAAGCAGGGGGATCAATTATAATTTCCTGCTGATCACAACGGAAGAGCTTTTGCAGACACACCGGATCATATCGGAAATCCCGGTTCCTGTCTGCACGGCGGAGCGGGATAATTACTATGTCAGGGAAAAACTGTTGTTTCAGGAAAAGGATTATGACAGGCTGAAGCTGCTGATCGAACAGACAAAGGCAAAAGGAGAAACGATTGTAAGATTCCGGTGTGGCAGTGAGCAGCTATACCGGGAAATGCTTGATGAACTGTTTGAACAGCAGAAGATCTTTACGCTGGTAAACGGGGATGCGATAACCTACAGCAGTGATGATAAGATGCATACAATTTTTGTTTTTATGCAATAATCGTCCTAAAACCTTTCCAAAGACAGGAAAATTTGATATAATTACCTGCAAAGCAGGTTATAACGCGTGGCAGGCACGCGAGCCTATAGAAGAAAGGAGACCACAAAATGGAAAAAGAAACAGAACGTGGCACTTATGTATTAAAGGAAGATGAAAAGCTGGGAGCTGTCCAGATCGCAGATGATGTTGTTGCAATGATCGCAAGCCTTGCAGCCGCTGAGGTAGAAGGCGTATCTGCTCTGGTTGGAAATATTACAAACGAGCTGATGAGCCGTGTCGGTATGAAGAAGCTGACAAAGGGCGTTAAGGTTGAGGTTGTGGACGGTGTGGTATCCGTAGATATCGCGATCGTGATAGAATATGGACACAATATCCCACAGACAAGCCGCAATGTACAGAACAAGGTAAAAGCAGCCATTGAAAATATGACAGGGCTGGAAGTTGCCGATATCAACATCCGCATTGCAGGCGTGAATATGCAGGAAGAAAATAAATAATAGGGACAGACTGATGAGCAGAAGTAAATTAAGAGAAAAAGTATTTCAGTTGTTATTCCGTATTGCATTCGGTAGCGAAGAAGAATATGAAGAGCAGGCAGCTTTGTTCTTTGCGGACGAAGAGCAGGAGACACTGACAGAGAAGGAACAGAAACAGATCCAGGATAAATATGATCAGATTCTGGCGCATTTAGATAAGATCGATGCCCAGATCAATGAAAAATCAGTTGGCTGGAATGTCAGCCGCCTTGGAAAGGTAGAGCTTGCCATTATGCGTCTTGCCGTGTATGAGATCTTATTTGATGATACGATCCCGGGCTCCGTTTCCATCAATGAAGCGGTAGAACTGGCAAAGAAATACGGCGCACAGGAATCCCCGGCGTTCATCAATGGGGTACTTGCCAAGTTTGTTCCCAAAACAGAAAATTCATAAGAATTTTCTGTTTTGTAAATACGCCGTTGGATGCGCACTCGCGCAAAGAGGGAAAAAAGAAAATTCATAAGCGAGAAATAGTAGATGAAGCAAAATGTATATACTGTCAGCCAGGTTAACAGTTATATCAAAAACATGTTTGCACAGGATTTTTTATGCAGTTCCATTATGATTAAGGGTGAACTGAGCAATGTGAAGTACCATGGCTCTGGTCATATCTATTTTACCCTGAAAGATACTGGAGCTGCTATTTCATGTGTAATGTTTGCAGGAAACAGAGGCGGACTCAGCTTTCGGATGGAAGCAGGGCAGCAGGTTGTTGTAGGCGGAAGCCTTGATGTATATGAGCGTGACGGAAAGTACCAGCTCTATGCCAGACAGATCGAGCGTCTGGGAGACGGTTATCTGTATGAGCAGTATGAAAAGCTCAAAAAAGAGCTGGCAGAAATGGGCATGTTTGATGCAGCCTATAAAACAAAGATCCCCTTTTATGTCAGAAAGCTGGGCGTTGTGACAGCGCAGACAGGAGCTGCAGTCCGGGATATCATCAATGTGGCAAAGCGGCGGAATCCTTTTATTGAGATCGTTTTATATCCTGCCATTGTGCAGGGAGATCAGGCGGTCTGTAGCATTATAAACGGAATCCATGCACTGGAAAGAGAAGGCGTTGACGTCATGATCGTCGGACGAGGTGGTGGCAGCATAGAAGATCTCTGGGCATTTAACCACAGAGAAGTGGCGCAGGCAGTATTTGACTGCTCAGTTCCGATCATTTCGGCGGTCGGACATGAAACGGATACGACTATTATTGATTATGTGGCGGATCTCAGAGCACCGACGCCGTCTGCCGCAGCAGAGCTGGCAGTCTGTGATATGGCAGCAGTCGTGCAGCAGCTTTACGATCTGTCGCATAAGGTGGTGACAGCCATGCTGCAAAAGTGTAAGCAGCAGAGACTGTTGACGGAAAATATGGAACTCAGGCTCCGCAGTGTATCGCCGCAGATGGTACTCAGGCAGCATCGCATGCGCATTCTTTCCTTGGAGGAACAGCTTTCCTATCACATGGAACGAAAGCTTGCAGCACAGCAGCACAGGCTGGAGATCAGCGCATCGCGTCTGGAAGCATTATCACCGCTTGCAAAGCTGAAACAGGGATATGCATATGTGACAAAGGAAGAGCAGACTCTGACAAGCACTGCACAGATCACAAGGGATGATCAGATCCGTATTTATCTGCAGGATGGCTATGCAGATGCCCGGATCGAGGAAACGTATCAACAATCTGTATGATAAGACAGGCAGGAGAGCATATGGCAGAAGAAAAAAAGAAACTGTCTCTGGAGGAGGCATTTGAAAAACTGGAAACAGTCATCGAAACACTGGAACGACCGGAGACCTCTTTGGAGGAATCCTTTCAGGCATATAAGGAGGGAGTTTCCCTGGTGCAGCTTTGCAACGAACAGATTGACCGTGTAGAAAAAGAGGTCAGGGTGCTTTCGCAGGAAGGAGAAGCCGATGAGCAGCTTTAAGGAGACACTGGAGCAGAAAACAAAAGAAGCAGAAGAGATCATCAAAGCATATCTGCCAAAAGAAGAAGGCAGTCAGAAGACCGTCATGGAAGCGATCAACTACAGCGTGAAGGTAGGAGGCAAAAGGCTCAGACCGATCCTGATGCGGGAAGCTTTTACAGAGCTGGGCGGGCAGGGAGAGCTGATCCGGCCTTTTATGGCAGCCCTTGAAATGATTCATACGTATTCCCTGATCCATGATGATCTGGAAGCGATGGACAACGATGAATACAGACGCGGTCAGAAAACCACCCATGTGGTTTACGGCGAAGCAATGGCAATCCTGGCAGGTGACGGACTTTTAAATCTGGCATTTGAGACAGCAGCAAATGTATTTTTACTTGTACCGGGTGATACAAAGGCGGAAAAGGCAATGCTGATCCTCGGAAAGAAAGCCGGCATTTATGGCATGGTCGGCGGACAGGTAGCGGATATTGAAGCGGAAGAAGCAAAGAATCCACTTACTATGGAGCAGCTTTTGTTTATCCATGAAAATAAGACAGCAGCACTGATCCAGTCTGCACTCATGATCGGCGCAGCACTTGCGGGCGCAGGGCAGAAGCAGATCGATGAAATGGAACGGATCGGTTATCTGGTAGGTGTCGCCTATCAGATCGAGGACGATATTCTGGATGTGACGAGCACGTTGGAAGAACTCGGAAAGCCAATTGGCAGTGATGAGAAAAATCATAAGACAACTTACGTGACACTGGTTGGTATTGAAAAAGCAAAAGAAGAAGCGGAAAGACTTTCAGAGGAAGCACTTGACAGACTGCATACTCTGCTGGGGGAGGATACGTTCCTGGAGGAACTGATCAGAAGTCTGGTAAACCGCAGAAAGTAGGCAGGGGTTATGTTGCTTGACAGTATACAAAAAGCGAATGATATCAAAAAAATAAAGGAAAAAGATCTGGACAGTCTGGCAGCAGAAATCAGACAGTTTCTGATCGAGAAGATCAGTGTATCGGGCGGCCATCTGGGGTCTAACCTCGGTGCAGTGGAGCTGACTATGGCACTTCATCTTTCTCTTGATCTGCCGACCGACAAGATCGTATGGGATGTCGGGCATCAGTCATACACACATAAGATACTGACAGGAAGAAGAGAAGGCTTTGAGACACTTCGTAAATTCGGTGGTATGAGCGGTTTTCCGAAGCGGAAGGAAAGCGACTGTGACAGCTTTGATACAGGGCACAGCTCCACTTCTATTTCCGCAGGACTCGGTCTGGCGCAGGCAAGAGATCTCCTGGGCGAAAAGCATACCGTCGTATCGGTGATCGGAGATGGTTCCCTGACCGGTGGAATGGCATATGAAGCACTGAACAATGCAGCGCATCTGGATACCAATTTTATTGTGATCTTAAATGACAATAATATGTCCATTTCCGAAAATGTAGGCGGTGTATCCACTTACTTGAATTCTATCCGTACGGATGCCAAATATCTGGATCTGAAGGACAGCATTTATTACAGACTTCTCGAAATGCCCAAATATGGACAGGCAATCGTAAAGAAGATCCAGAATGCAAAAAACGGTATCAAGCATCTGATGATCCCGGGGATGTTTTTTGAGGATATGGGGATCAAATATTTAGGACCTGTGGACGGACATGATATCAAAGCACTCAGACGTGTTATTACGGAAGCCAAACGTGTCAAAGGAGCCGTGATCATTCATGTCATTACCCAAAAAGGGAGAGGCTACACGCCTGCGGAGAGACATCCGGCCAGATTTCATGGCGCAGAGCCGTTTGATATAGAGACAGGTATTCCGAAAAATCCGCATACAAAAGCAAATTATACGGATGTGTTTGCAACTGTGATGAATAAAATGGCGGAAAAGAATGATAAACTTGTGGCGATCACAGCCGCAATGCCTGACGGAACAGGGCTCAAGCGTTTCCGAAACCGTTATCCGGATCGATTTTTTGATGTGGGAATTGCGGAGGAGCATGCGGTCACATTTGCTGCAGGACTGGCAGCAGGCGGCTTGAGACCTGTTGTGGCGATTTATTCATCGTTTTTGCAGAGGGCTTATGACCAGATTCTGCATGATGTCTGTATCCAGAATCTGCCTGTTACCTTTGCGATAGACAGGGCAGGGCTTGTTGGAAGCGATGGAGAGACCCATCAGGGTATTTTCGATTTCTCATTCCTTTCGAGCGTTCCGAATATGCACATTATGGCACCTAAAAACAAATGGGAGCTGGCTGATATGATGAAATACGCAGTTTCCTTTGAGGGACCGATTGCAATCCGATATCCACGGGGAGAGGCATATGACGGTCTGGAGGAATACAGACAGCCGATCGCCTATGGAAAAGCGGAATGGATCTATCAGGAGAAAGAAATTGCTCTGGTGGCAGTGGGCAGTATGGTAAAGACGGCGGAACAGGTCAGACTCCGATTGAAGGAGGAAGGCTATGCAGACTGCAGCCTTTTAAATGCACGTTTTGTAAAACCGATCGATGAAGAGACAATCCTGGATGCAGCGGGAACACATTCCCTGCTTGTTACAATGGAAGAAAATGTTTTAAGCGGCGGCTTTTCTGAAAAAGTGATCGATCTGATGGAAGCAAACGGCAATCCGGCAGAAGTGCTTCCGATCACCTTACCGGATGAATATGTAGAGCATGGAAATGTGGAACTTCTGAAAAAAGAGGTTGGCATTGATACAGAGTCGATCGTCAGAAAAATTCTGGCAACGCTGAAAAACAGATAAAGAAAGGCTCAGAGCATGAAAGAGAGACTGGATGTATTACTGGTAAAACAGGGATTTGCGCCTTCCAGAGAAAAAGCGAAGGCAATCCTGATGTCCGGTATTGTATATGTGGACGGACAGAAGGAGGATAAAGCCGGAACCATGTTTGATCCGGAGAAGATAAAAATAGAAGTACGGGGAAATACCCTTCCCTACGTCAGCAGAGGCGGACTGAAGCTGGAAAAAGCATTGCAGGTATTTCCGATCAATCTACAGGGAAAGACCTGTCTGGATATCGGTGCTTCCACCGGCGGTTTTACGGATTGTATGCTCCAGAATGGAGCCGAAAAGGTATTTGCGGTGGATGTCGGACATGGACAGCTTGACTGGAAGCTCAGAAATGATCCCCGGGTGGTCTGCATGGAAAAGACGAATTTCCGGTATATGCAGGCGGATGCGCTTGGACAGCAGGTAGATTTTGCTTCCTGTGATGTTTCGTTTATTTCTCTGACGAAGATCTTAGGACCGGCTTTTGCACTCTTAAAGCCGCTCGGACAGATGGTATGTCTGATCAAGCCGCAGTTCGAGGCCGGCAGAGAAAAGGTTGGGAAAAAGGGCGTTGTGACAGATAAGGCTGTGCATATGGAAGTGGTGGAAAAGATCACACAATTCGCCATGCAGACGGGCTTTCACCTGCTGGGACTTGATTTTTCGCCGATCAAAGGACCGGAAGGTAATATAGAATACCTTTTGTATATGGAAAAAGAAAATGATCTGGCAGAGGGCGTGAATCAGTTGCCTGTTCAGATTGCAGATGTTGTAGAGAAGGCACACGGGAAATTAGATGAATAATTTTTATATTGTGACGAATGTGACGAAAGACAAGTCGCTGGAAACAACAGATTATATAGAAAAGTATCTGACAGAGCATGGCAGACATGTGACGGTCATGGTCAGAGGCGGGATCGAAAAAGGAATGCAGGAAGAAAAACATCTGCTGCAGATCCCAACGGGGACAGACTGCATTTTAGTGCTTGGCGGAGACGGAACGCTGCTTCGGACAGCAAGAGATACCGTAGGACTTGGGATTCCGCTTCTGGGGATCAATCTTGGAACACTCGGCTTTCTGGCAGAGGTGGAAAAGAGCGGTATTACAGATGCACTCGATCATCTGATGCAGGACAGTTATGAGATCATGGACAGGATGCTTTTGTCGGGGAGCGTGATCCGGGATGGGAAAGAACTCCTGAAGGCTCATGCACTGAATGATATTGTGGTAAACCGCTGCGGGCATCTGATGGTTCTGAATTATGAGGTGCTTGTCAACGGACAGCTTTTATGCCATTATAAGGCTGACGGTATGATCCTTGCATCACCGACCGGATCAACCGGGTATAATATGTCTGCGGGAGGCCCGATCGTGGAGCCGGGCGCAAGACTGATGGTAATGACACCGATCTGTCCGCATACGTTAAATACAAGAAGCATTATCCTGTCTCCGGAGGATCAGGTGGAAATTGTGATCGCGGAAGGCAGAGACGGGCAGGCGCAGCAGGCTGAGGTGAACTTCGACGGCGGACTGGCACAGATACTGACAACAGGCGACAGGATCAGAGTGCACCAGTCGGAGCAGGTTGTGAGGCTTTTGCATATTAACAAAGTGAGCTTTTTACAGATGCTTCATAAAAAAATGGGTGAAGGATAATGAAAAGGAACAGACAGGAAGCGATCCTGCGTGTAATCTCACAATATGAAGTGGAGACGCAGCAGGAACTGGCACAAAGGCTGAAGGAAGAAGGCTTTGAAGTCACACAGGCGACGGTATCCCGTGATATCCGGGATATGAAGCTTTCTAAAATGCCGACAGGAGAAGGACATCAGAAATATGTCCGGTTTCATAATGATGAAAAACATCTTTCCGGAAAATATGTCAATGTATTAAAGGAAGGATTTGTTTCTATTGATATGGCACAGAATATTCTGGTCGTGAAAACAGTGTCCGGAATGGCAATGGCGGTTGCAGCGGCGATCGATGCCATGAAATATCCGGAGATTGTCGGTACGATCGCGGGAGACGATACGATCATGATGGCGGTCAGAACGGTTGAAGATACAAAAAGCCTGATGAATCAGATTCTGCAGTTGGTTCATTAACTAAGGCTGTAACCTGCCATGCAGGTTAGCTGGTCATGCATTTGCCTCGCAAATATGTGACAAGATCTGGAGTATAAGGAAAATCATGTTAGAAAGTTTAAAGGTAAAAAATGTTGCACTCATTGACGAGTCCGAAGTGACATTTGGAGAGGGACTCAATATTCTGACCGGTGAAACGGGTGCGGGTAAGTCGATTCTGATCGATTCGATCAATCTGGCACTCGGTGCGAAGGCAGACAGCAGTCTGATCCGTCAAGGGGCGGAATATGCGTATGTGGAGCTGTGTTTTCAAGTAAATAATGCCTCCGTGATGCAGAAGCTGAAAGAGTTGGAAGTCTTTCCAGATGAAGAGGGCAGAGTTCTGTTGCAGAGAAGGATCATGCCCGGAAAGAGCAGCTGCAGACTGAACGGAGAAAGTGCTACGGGCAAACTCCTGCAGCAGGCAGCAGCTATTTTGATCGATGTACATGGACAGCATGAGCACCAGTCACTTCTCAATGAAAAAAAGCATCTGGAAGTACTGGATGCATTCTGCGGTGACAAATTACAGGTTGTCAAACAGGAGCTTGGTGCAGCTTATGCAGCCTACAGAGAAAAAGAAAAACTGGTAAAAGAAGCACTGGACGAGGATGGCAGCAAAGACCGGGAGATCGCGCTTGCCAGATTTGAGCTCGAGGAAATAGAAGCAGCGGTTCTGATAGAAGGAGAAGATGAGAAGCTGGAAGCTGATTTCAGACGGATGGAAAACAGCAGGCAGATCGGGGAAAGTCTTTCCCAGGCTGATGCCTGCTTAAACAGCTATGAACAGGAAAACGCAAGAGATCTGATCGGCGCAGCGGCAAAATGCGTAAGCGATGCGGCAAAATATGATGCATCCCTTGCACCGTGTGTGGAAAGCTTTGCGCAGGTGCAGGAGCTTTTGCAGGATATCGGCAGAAGTCTGGGACATTATATAGAAAGCATGGAATTCGATGCACAGACTTATACAGATACAAAAGAACGCCTGGATACGATCAATAAATGCAAAACAAAATATGGCAATACTATTTCCGAGATTTTGGCATACGCACAAAACCAGCAGGAATTTCTGCATAAATACGATGATTTCGAGCAATATAAAATAAAGCTTAAGGAAGAACTTGCACAGCAAAAAGAAAAACTGCTTGCATTATGCCAAAAAGCATCTAAGATCAGATGTAAAGAGGCTGCAAAGCTGGAAAAAGAAATGAAGCAGGCACTTCTTTCCCTGAATTTCCCATATGTGGATTTTGCAATCGAAGTGGAAAACAGTGAGACACATTTATCCGCAAACGGAATGGATCATGTCCGGTTTTTGATCTCATTAAATGCCGGACAGGAAAAGAAACCGCTTTCACAGGTGGCAAGCGGCGGTGAGCTTTCCCGTATCATGCTGGCACTCAAATCCGTGCTTGCAGAGCAGGATGAAACAGAGACACTCATATTTGATGAGATCGATGCGGGCATCAGTGGCAGGACAGCATGGAAAATATCGGAAAAACTGGCAATCCTTGGCAGAGCACATCAGGTGATCTGCATTACCCATCTGCCGCAGATCGCAGCGATGGCGGATCAGCATTTTGTGATCGAAAAGCAGCAGGATAAAAATGGCACGCAGACAAAGCTGACGGCACTTTCCAAAGATGGTATGCTTTCCGAGATCGCCCGCCTGCTCGGCAGTGATAAGATCACGGATGCAGTGATGCAGAACGCCGGCGAACTGAAAGCCATGGCAGACGAAGCAAAGAAAACAGCAAAATAATACCAAACTAACCTGAAAAATAACGCACATACTAAAAGAGAAATCTTAAGTATGTGCGTTATGTCATGTAGCGATAGATACATGACGGGAAGGAAACAATCATGGACAGAGCTGGAAAAATTTACAGATATATGCTGTTTTCTATCTTATTACTCAGTTTGCTGCTGATCGGCTTTCTGGGGTATCGGATCAAAAAAATGATCCCTGATCAGATCCTGCTGCGCAAAGGTCAGACCGAGGAACTGAACATTGGAATCCCGGTTTCCGCCGCTGTACAGACAACCGGTACAGATCGCAGCAAAGAAAATGCAAGGATCACAACACCTGTAGTATCTGCCTTTCATATGACTTCCGATACAGGAACAAGCTATGAAATGCAGCTTCGTTTTCTGGGGATCATTCCTCTGAAAACTGTACAGATGCAGACTGTTGCAGAGCAGGAAGTGTTTGTTTCCGGAAAACCGATCGGTATTTATTTAAAAACACCGGGCGTGCTTGTGATCGATACAGGGATGTTTACAGGAAGCAGCGGAGAATCTGTCTGTCCGGCAGAAGGCATCCTGCAGTCGGGGGATTATGTAATGCAGATCAACCATACAGATCTGGAAGGTAAAAAGGATTTCGTAAACAGGATCAAAAACTGCAATGGGGAGCAGATGATCCTTACCATCCAAAGAAATGGGGAAATGTCAGAGGTACGTCTTACACCGCTGCAGTGCGAAGAAGGAGTCTATAAGATCGGTGTCTGGGTCAGAGACAGTGCACAGGGAATCGGAACAATGACTTATGAGACGGCAGACGGACATTTCGGTGCACTTGGACATGGTATTGCAGATGCTGACATCGGAGAGCTTTTAGCACTTTCCAAAGGCAGTGTTTATGATACCTGTATTCTGGCAGTCCATACATCGGATGGTACAAAGCCGGGAGAATTGACAGGTGTTCTCAGCTTTGATGAAGAGGATTACCTTGGCAGGATCGAGGAAAATACAGAAGCCGGGATATATGGAAGCTTTTGTAAACCGTCCAAAGCTGACAGCCGGGATGAAGTGATCATAGAGACAAGTCTGGATACATCCGGAAAAAGTGATGTGACAGAGTCTATGAAATATCCTATCGCCCTCAAGCAGGAAGTACAGGAAGGAGCGGCACAGATTTATACGTCCTTTGACGGAACGGGAGCATTTTATGATATCGAGATCACGCAGCTTCGATATGAAGATGACGGTAACCAGAATATTACCCTGACGGTGACTGATCCGGTGCTGCTTGCCAAGACCGGCGGGATCGTGCAGGGGATGAGCGGAAGCCCGATTCTACAGAACGGAAAGATCGTGGGTGCAGTCACCCATGTGTGTGTCAATCTATGATACCTACAGCTATGTAGGTAACCTGATGATACCTACATAGCCTTAAATTTTTGGAAGCCGAGGATAGAGGTCAATTTCTATCTGCCCGTTGGCTTCCTTTTTGTA
>Ga0129313_1000108_pt1 | contig 80688 bp, 74 predicted proteins | sample O1105metagenome_FD_94436 | JGI IMG/M metagenome (GOLD analysis project Ga0129313, IMG submission 94436) | Orangutan group fecal microbial communities from fecal samples from Wisconsin, USA - O1105 metagenome | ecosystem: Host-associated > Mammals > Digestive system > Large intestine > Fecal...
AGCAAAAGAAGAAAAGCGGAGCGGCAGTTCCAAAGCTCAAAAGAATAAGGCTCCGTGGTCAAGCGGTTAAGACATCGCCCTTTCACGGCGGTAACACGGGTTCGATTCCCGTCGGAGTCATTTTTTTATTTATAAGAAAATAAATATGGCGCCATAGCCAAGTGGTAAGGCAAAGGTCTGCAACACCTCTATCACCAGTTCGAATCTGGTTGGCGCCTTTTTTAAACAGCCTGTGGGCTGTTTTTTTGTTGTGGCGACGAGAAAAATGCACGTATTTATGCGGTGAATTTGATGACCGCTAATCAGAGCGGGCTTCGCAGAGTACATCTCGTCTCTGCGCAATAGGAAACTTTATTCCTGTTACACAAAACGCTCCGCAGGAATGCGCATTCGCGCGCGAAAAAGAAAAGCATTTAAAGTAGATCAAATTTTTTTAATGCCATATACAGGTCGTGTACCGGAAGTCCCACTACATTAAAGTAATCTCCTTCGATTTTTTGAATAAATTTAGAACCAAAGGGCTCTTGAATGCCATATCCCCCGGCCTTATCTGCCCATGGATATTTCCCGGAGAAATCCTTTGTGGTAAGATAGTCTGTCAGTTCTGCGGGAGAGATCGTATCAAAGGTGACATTGGTACAGGAAACAAAGGAATGATGGATTACTTGCTCATCTATATTCCAAAAGAGCGTTACACCTGTGTAGACCTGATGTGTATGCCCGGACAAATCCGACAACATGGCTCTCGCTGCATCCACATCTGCTGGTTTCCCTAATAATTGATCACGGAAACAGACAATTGTATCTGAACCGATTACCAGACAGGGAGAGATAGGAGCTGCAGTCAAAGAAGGCATTTCCAAAGAAATATCAGTGCTGTGCGAGATATGTTGCTGCATGATGTCTTCTGCCTTTGTATGGGAAAGATCCATGACAAACGCTTCAGGAGTATGAAATACAGTTTCTTCCTCTTTGGATGAAGGTATAATCTGAAAAACCGGGAATATGTTTTTTAGTAGTTCTTTTCTGCGGGGTGAAGCAGAGGCAAGAATGATCTGACGATTGGTATGCATAGGTCTCCTTTCCGAATTTTGTATACAATTTATCGTTCAAAGTGTATAGATTTTGTTGAAGAAAGTCGTTTATTGTATTATAATTATACTACATGTAAACTCGTGTGAGAAGTATAGAGGTGGCAGAATGGATAAAAAGAGGTTAAATATTGCATTGCTTGTCAGCGAATTTGAGGATGGATATACGCGTTCTTTGTGTGAAGGTGCAGTTTCGGCTGCCAAGGAATTAGATGCGAATTTATTTATATTTCCCGGGCGATATTTGGAAGCACATAATTACGATTTGTATCGCACGAAATATGATTACCATTTTAACAGTCTCTTTTCCTATGCCACAGCTTCCGAATATGATGCAATATTGATTTCCATGGGTACCATTGCAGGAAATGTGGACTTGGAAACAAAGGTAGAATTTCTGAGACAGTTCAAAGGTGACAATATCATTACTATCTCAGCTAAAATAGAGGGATATCCGAGTGTATGCTTTGATAATAGCTTCGGATTTTATAAAGGTATTTCTCATCTGATTGAGGCACATAAGTGCAGAAGGATCGGATTTGTCAGTGGCGCAATGACCAGTGATGATGCAATGCAGCGTTTGGATACATATCGAAAATGCCTGCGTGATCATGGGATCACATACCAGGAAGGCCGTGTAGTATATGGCAATTTCACTGAGTACAGTCAGGAAATAGTGAGAGATCTGATGCGTCGAAATCCGGATCTGGATGCGGTTGTATTTGCGAATGACATGATGGCAATTGGTGGATATAAGGTATTTAGGGAAATGGGGCTTCGTGTTGGACGAGATATTTCTGTTATGGGATTTGATAATTCGGCCTGTGCCCTGACGCTCGAACCTAATCTTTCGACTGTAAATGCTGATCCGATGCAGCTTGGTTATCAGGCGGTTATGAATTATCAGGATATTCTGTCTGGAAAAGTGCATGATGTGACGGTGGAGTCCTCACCGATTTACAGAGAGTCCTGTGGATGCAGACGAAAAGATTTTACAGGCTTGGCAGTGGATGAGAAAAATATTTTTAATCCGATGGAGACGCAGGATCTGTTAAATAATCTGTACAGATACCTATTTGAAAAAAAAGATCAGACAACAGGTATACATCAAATAAAAGTAAAATTGCAGGAATATATTTCTTTTATTCAGGATCATATTTCGGATAATGGGGCATCAGAGGAAGATCTTGAAGAACTGGCAAGAAAAATGCGCAGATTGTGCAGAATGGAACTGCAGCCTTATACGTCAGTATCGAAAATGTTTCATGTTCTTGATTATGTTTACGATTGCATGAAATATGTGATTACGGATCCGGATATCATGCGCAGCTTATGTGAAACATATTTTGGCGTCTATCAGGATACAACGGAATATATCCAGAAGAAGGCGGATGCAGATAAGAGCGATGTACTTCTTTTGAATTATATTTCTACCACATTTACAAGAGATATGCTGGATTATGAGATCGGCGATGACAGAGCTTATTTCACGATCATGGATAAGCTGGAACGTCTGTATTTTAAGACTGCGTATCTGTGTCTGTTTGAAAATGAAGTTGTGTACCGGCAGAATGAAAACTTCAAAATGCCGGAAAATATATTATTAAAAGCATATATGCATGATGGGGAGGCTGTCTGTCAGGAAGCGGGCAGGCAGAAATTCCCGATGAAAAATCTGGTCACGCACTTTTTTGAGGGACAGGAGCACCGCTCCACTGTTATTGTGACATTGCTGTTTTCGACATTAGAGCAGTATGGTCTGCTGATCAGCGAGATTGAAGAAGCATATATGCATTATACAACACCGATCAGCTATCAGATCAGTTCCGCTGTTAAGACACTGGAGCTTCTGAAAAATAAAGAGGACATTACTGCACAGCTTGAGAAAAGTCTGGTGCAGATCAAGGAAAGTAACGCGATTTTGGACGAAATGTCAAAATCAGATGAACTGACACAGATTTACAACAGAAGAGGCTTCCTGACTACGGTGCAGCATCAGGTAATGCATCCGGCAAATCTGGATAAACAGGCGATCATTATTTATGCGGATATGAATAATCTGAAGGTTATTAATGATCAGTTCGGACATGAAGAAGGTGACTTCTCCCTGAAGACGCTGGCAAATATTCTGAAAGATACATTTGGAGACAGTGGAATCGTAGGCAGATTTGGTGGAGATGAATTCGTAGCATTCACATTCACGGATGATAAAGATGCAGCCAAGAAGATCCGGGCGCGCATAGCGGAGATTACAAAGGAAGAGAATGAAAAGAACGGAAAGCCATACTATATCAGCATGAGTGTCGGCGCATGTGTATTTAAGTGTTCTGATCAGGTGGATCTGCAGGATCTGATGGATAAGGCAGATGTCGACCTTTATATTGAGAAGCGCCACAAACGAAGCAATATTCTGAAAAAGGAAACAGAGGCGATTTAAGTGGACAAAATAGAAGTATTGCAGCAGATGATCGATGAAAGCGAAAAAATTGTGTTTTTTGGCGGAGCAGGTGTTTCAACAGAAAGCGGAATCCCGGATTTCAGAAGCGTGGACGGGCTTTATCATCAAAAATATGATTATCCGCCGGAGACGATACTCAGCCATACCTTTTTTATGAGAAAGCCGGAGGAGTTTTATCGGTTTTACAGGGATAAAATGCTTTGCCTTTCTGCAAAGCCGAATGCTGCACATAAAAAACTGGCAGAGCTGGAAAAGGCGGGAAAGCTGACGGCGGTCATTACGCAGAATATAGATGGACTGCATCAGGCTGCGGGGAGTCGGAAGGTATATGAGTTGCATGGCAGCGTTTTACGGAACTATTGCCAGAAATGCGGAAAATTCTATACTGCGGAGTATATTTTAAACAGTACGGGCGTTCCGAAGTGTGAATGTGGTGGTGTGATCAAGCCGGATGTCGTGTTATATGAGGAAGGGCTGGATCAGGAAACGATCGAAAAATCAGTGCAGGCGATCCGGGAAGCGGATATGCTCATCATTGGTGGAACTTCACTCGTAGTCTATCCTGCAGCAGGACTGATCGACTATTACAATGGAAACAAGCTGGTTCTGATCAATAAAAGCGAAACCTCGCGTGACTCGCTGGCAGATCTGATCATTACAGACAGTATCGGAGAGGTACTTTCCGGGATACAGGTAAGATAAAATAAAAATGCTGCTGTTATATAACTGAAACAGATCAGACCGAGACGGGAATGGAGTAAGACATGGAATATCAGGTAGGCGATATTGTTACATTGAAAAAACAGCACCCCTGTGGTTCCAGACAATGGGAAATCTTGAGAGTGGGTGCGGATTTCAGGTTAAAGTGTCAGGGATGCGGACATCAGATCATGATAGCGCGAAAACTGGTTGAAAAAAACACGAAAGACCTGCAAAAAAAGGCTTGAAAAGCCTTCCTTCTTATGGTATTATAGGGTTCTGTGATATAAAATAATTCCTTGCTTCTGCTTCGGGCAGAGGCCAGAGACCAAAAGGAGGTAAACTAGCATGAACAAATATGAATTAGCCGTTGCTGTGAGTGCGAAAATCGAAGACGATGAAAGAGCTGCTACTATTGATAAAGTAAAAGCTTATGTCGAAAGATTCGGTGGACAGATTACTAACATTGATGAATGGGGTAAGAGAAGACTTGCTTACGAAGTTCAGCATATGAAAGAAGCTTTCTACTATTTCATCCAGTTCGACGCAGAGCCAGCTGCTCCAGCAGAAATCGAAGATAACATTCGTATTATGGAAAACATCGTTAGATTTTTGTGCGTAAGACAGGACGAGGCATAAAAAGAAAGTAGGAAAAATATGAATAAAGTTATTCTAATGGGGCGTTTAACAAGAGATCCGGAAGTCAGATATTCACAGGGAGAGCAGCCAATGGCAATCGCCAGATATTCTCTCGCTGTAGACCGCAGATTTAATCGTAACAGTCAGGATGGACAGACAGCTGATTTTATTAACTGTGTTGCTTTTGGCAGAAATGGTGAGTTTGCAGAGAAATATCTCCACAAAGGAACCAAGATCCTTGCAGAAGGCAGAATCCAGACCGGAAGCTATACCAATAAGGATGGCGTGAAGGTTTATACAACAGAAGTTGTTGTAGAGAATCAGGAGTTTGCAGAGAGTAAAAATGCACAGGGTAACGGCGGATATGCCAACGCCGGTCAGAGTGCTGCACCTGCTCCGATGCCTGCTGATGATGGTTTCATGAATATCCCGGACGGAATTGAAGAACTGCCATTTAGTTAGAATGTAACAGACAAATGGAGGTAATATCATGGCTTATAATAAGGCAGACAAAGCTGATTCTCCAATGAAGAGAAGAGGCGGCATGCGCAGAAGAAAAAAAGTTTGCGTATTTTGCGGAAAAGATAACACAATCGATTACAAAGATGTCAATAAATTAAAAAGATATGTATCTGAAAGAGGAAAGATTCTTCCTCGCCGTATCACAGGAAACTGTGCAAAGCATCAGAGAGCTCTTACAGTTGCTATTAAGAGAGCACGTCACGTAGCATTGATGCCATATACATGTGATTAAGTAAAAGTAAACCCGGTCGTTTTCGACCGGGTTATTTTTGTATGTCAGGAACGCAGTTGCTTTTTCAATATCTTACAACATTTCCGAAATAAATCAGTTGTTTCTTCTAAACTATAGGTCAGATCGTGGTTCACAACATGTAACAGAAAATCCTGAAAGGAATCAATCACAGTTATTTCTTTTATAATACAAATACCGGCTTCTTTATGATCAGGACCTGTATAACTGAAAAGCATAGAAGTGTTATATGTAATAACTTCAAAGTCGGGATGAAATACTTCTTCCTTTGTCATAAAAAATTTCTTAGAACCTGATTCGTTTGCTTCTATAAGCTGTTCTAATATTTTTATTCGATCCTGTAAATCAAGTGGATGGTAAAGATCAAGCGGGACCTGATAAACAATTCCCTTTTCAACAAAATCATCTAATCCTTTTTTGGAAAAAATAGATATAAAATCCGTCATTTTCTTTAATATGGAACATTGCGTTAAGAGCGTGGCTGTCAAAAGCTGTTGCTGCTGTAGAGGTAAATTTCTGTTAATAACATTTTGAATTATTTCCTCATCTACGAATGCAGTGAGACAAGGCTGTAATTCCAGCATATAGGAGTGCGTTGTTTCGGATGCAAGACTGATAAAGGCAGAAAGCAGGGAAGCAGTATCCACAGTATTGAATAAGGGGAATGATGACTGCAATACTGTATGGAAATGCTTTTTAAAATAAGGAACAGTATCTTTTGAAAGGACAAGTGCCATCTGACAGTCGGTAGAAAGAAGTATCACATTCTGAGGTAAAACAATGGAATGCAAAAAAGGAACTGCAGAAAGATATTCTGCAATGCTTTCTTCATAGCAATAATAAAATTCACAGTTTTTCTTCTGAGAAGACATGATAAAAGGAATCAGGATAGAAAGACAATTTAAGTTGTAAAGGGAGGACCTATCATTGCGATCGGTAACTTTGACAAAGGGAACAATGTGTTTGATTTCTGTCTGGGAAAAAACATCTGCCTGCAATTGTTCGTAGAGATCCGAAAAAAAAGTATCGTGAAAGCTGGATATGCCATAAAGAAAGGCATGTTCATGGCACGCCAGCTCATAAGAAAGCATATCACAGATGGCATGAATGATCTGATAGGAGCCTTTTATCAGTTCGCCGTATTCCGGTTTTTTGTTACTGGAAAATAGTGGTATTTCAGTGTGATTTATAGGAACATCAGGCAAACTAATAGAGTCTGTCAGTAAGTTCTTGATATACATTATCGGGTAATGACGGAAAGTTCAAAGTCACAAGTTCAGATGCAAATAATCCGACTGTGGAATACAAAGCCTTGACTAAAGCCGGAAAGAGGGAAAAAACCATTTCCATTCCGGAATATATTTCCTATAAAGGTGTGAGATACCGTGTCACCAGCGTAAGGTTACAAAGTAAAACACTTCACTATAACAGAGTATGTAGAAAATAAAGAAACATACGATATTAAATTGACGGAGGATAGCAGAAATGCTATCCTCAATTTATACAAAAGCATATTTCATGTCTAATTACAGTCTAAGTTCAATTCTGATCAGAAATCCATGCTTTTACAACAAAATAAAGAAGGGCGGGAGTTCTGAGAGAAAGAAAAAGAAGCTGGGAGCTCCTGCAGGAAAGGAGCTGCTATGCAGAAAGAGAAACAAAAAGTTGAAATCATTTTTATTGATCTTGGAGAAGAAACAAATGTAACGGAACAGAAAAATGGTGCGTGTTCCTATGAGACTACAGCAGAAAAAGAGTATAGTTCGATATTGGTAAAAGAAGATGGCAAATACGAAACCGCTGAACAAGTTGGGCATTTCCTGAATGAATATAAGGTAGCAAGAAATCACAAGGATTTATTGCTTCATGCTATCTTCAAGAAAAAAGAGGATTTTCTGAGTCTATATAATGCCCTCAATGGAACAAGTTATACAGATGCAACGAAGCTGGAGATCACAACACTGGAGAAGGCAGTTTATATGTCGGTGCAAAACGATGTATCCTTTGTATTTCTGTCAGAACTGTATATGATCGAACACCAGTCAACGATCAATCCGAATATGCCGCTGCGTAATCTAACCTACATAGCAAAGGTGTTATCCAAGATTACGGCAAAGGAAGATATCTATGGCAGTAAACAGATCAAACTGCCAACACCGAGATTTATCGTTTTATATAATGGCACGAAACAAACAGAAGAAAAATCAGTACTTAAGTTGTCGGATGCTTATGCAAAGAAAACAGAAGAACCGGAATTGGAGCTTATCACAACAGTACTGAATATCAATGAAGGATACAATGAAAGGTTGAAAAGTGCCTGCAAGTTGTTACGGGACTATATGACTCTGATCACAAAAATTAGAAAAAAACAAAAAATGATGGATCTGCAACAGGCAGCCTATCAGGCGATAGCGGAATGTATCAGGGAAGATGTATTAAAAGATTTTTTAATGCAACATAGAGCGGAGGTAATAGCAATGATGTTATATGATTTTGATATGGAAAAACATATAGAAAGTGAGAAAGCGTACGAATATGAGAGAGGAATAGAGGACAGAGACAAATTCTTGGTTAGTAAGTGGCTGAAAAAGGGAAAATCCTTTTCGGAGATTGCAGAAGATTTGGACAGGTCCGAGGAATATGTTCGTGCCCTCGTATAATGGAAACTGAAAAATGTAAAGCCAGCACTTGACAAAGTTCGTCCAGTTTCCTAAAATCAATTTAGAATTGTTCTGCAAAATGCAGGAGGAATAAAGATTTAATCAGGCTGAGAAGAGGATTAGTACGGTCAGCGCACGTCAAAGAGAGAGGATCATTGGTGAGAGATTCTTACGCAGCAGAGCGGAACCTGCCTTGGAGCTTCCTGTGAAAGCAGGCGCAGCCCGGCGTTATGGGTAAAAAAGCAGAGTGTCAGACACTAAGTGGGGTGGTACCGCCGGAATTCCGGTCCCTATGGGACGGAAGAGGCGTACCACCCCTTATGAATGTGGAAAAAAGAAAGGAAAAGAAAAATGGCAGACAAGAAAATGGTAGAAGCGATCACTGCGATGGATGTGGATTTTGCGCAGTGGTACACAGATGTAGTAAAGAAAGCAGAGCTGATCGACTACACAAGCGTAAAAGGATGTATGGTGATCAAACCGGCAGGATATGCGATCTGGGAGCTGATCCAGAGCCAGCTGGATGCAAAATTTAAGGAAACAGGTGTAGAAAATGTATATCTTCCGATGTTTATTCCGGAGAGCTTATTACAGAAGGAAAAGGATCATGTAGAAGGCTTTGCACCGGAAGTTGCATGGGTAACCCATGGCGGACTGCAGCCACTGCAGGAAAGACTGTGCGTCAGACCGACATCCGAGACTTTATTCTGCGATTTCTATAAAAATGAGATCCATTCTTATCGTGATCTGCCAAAGGTATATAACCAGTGGTGTTCCGTTGTACGTTGGGAAAAAGAAACAAGACCGTTTCTGAGAAGCCGTGAGTTCTTATGGCAGGAAGGCCATACCGCACATGCAACAGAGGAAGAAGCAGAAGCAAGAACGATCCAGATGCTGAATGTATACGCGGACTTCTGTGAGCAGGTGCTGGCAATTCCGGTCATCAAGGGACGCAAGACAGATAAGGAAAAATTTGCCGGTGCAACAGCCACTTATACGATTGAAGCACTGATGCATGACGGAAAAGCACTGCAGTCCGGAACAAGCCACAATTTTGGCGATGGATTTGCAAGAGCCTTTGGTATCCAGTATACAGATAAAAATAACCAGCTTCAGTATGTACATCAGACATCCTGGGGTATGACAACAAGACTGATCGGCGCGATCATCATGGTACATGGAGATGACAACGGACTGGTGCTTCCACCGAGAGTTGCTCCGACACAGGTTTGTATCATTCCAATCCGCCAGCAGGCAGAAGGTGTCCTGGATAAGGCATATGAACTGCGTGACCGTCTGAAATCCAACTTCCGTGTGAAAGTAGATGATACAGATAAGAGCCCGGGCTGGAAATTTGCTGAATGTGAAATGAGAGGTATTCCGGTTCGCGTTGAGATCGGTCCAAAGGATATGGAAGCAAACAAGTGTGTTCTGGTCCGCCGCGATACAAGAGAAAAGATCGAGTGCTCTTTAGATGATCTGGAAACAAAGGTTGCAGAGCTGCTTGAGCAGATCCAGAAGGATATGCTGGAGCATGCGAGAGCACATCGTGATGCACATACTTATACCGCTAAAAATATGGAAGAGTTCGAGAAGCTCTTTGCGGAAAAATCCGGTTTTGTAAAAGCAATGTGGTGCGGCGATCAGGCATGTGAAGATGCGATCAAGGAAAAACTGAGTGTAACAAGCCGTTGTATGCCATTTGAGCAGGAACATATTGCAGATACATGTGTATGCTGTGGCAAACCTGCCACAAAGATGGTATACTGGGGACGTGCATACTAAGATTTTGTGGAAAGTGAATAAGGATGACAAAAACAGGATTAAACAGTTTGAAAATACTGCTTAATCCTGTTTTTTGTTACATCTCTGTGGAAGTAAATATGAATTTCACTTTACTAGAAATGATGTTTATAATACAATAAAAGTGATAACGAAAAACAAATGTAAAAAACATAAAATATTTAATTAAGTGCGTGAAAGATGTAAATCTTGGGGAATTACAAATAGGAATGCAAAAGAAGAGAAGGTGGGATAAAAATGAAGAATATGTTTAAGTCAATAGTATTAGTAGTGTTATGTTTATTTATAGGATTGTTGGGCTCAACTAAGGTGAAGGCAGATTTGGTCAGACGTCCGCCGGGCAATCCGGCCATTTGGGAAAAAGAGGCTGTGGATTTACAATGGGGTATGGTGTATGAAGGAGAGACTAGATCAGAAAAGCCATATGTTGTTTATAAATTTACAGGAGAAGATGCATTTGATTATATGCTTGCTTTTGCAGCAAATCAAGAAATGAATATTACGGTTTGTGACAGAAATGGAATTGTAATAGATCAGAGAAGGGTACTTATAACGGATGAACATGAGAAACATCCGAAAGAGGAACTTTGGAATTTTTATAATGAGGATATAATGCCTACGGTGATGTATGAGACAGCTTTCACTGGAAGATATTATGTGATTATTTCAACAAGTGATAACAAAGAGAATAAAAAAAGGGGAGATTTCCTTTTGTGCCCATCAACGCCTGGAAAGCTAAATTTTATATTGTGTCTTTCCAAGTATGAAATCCCTTATACAGGAAAAAATATCCGTGTAAATGGGAAATTGTATTATACATCAAAGAAGGATAAGTATATCGGTAATATAAAGGGTCCTAATAAAGTTGTGTATAGTAGTCTGGGAAAGAGAGGGACAGAAAGAAGAGATCAAAAAAGTATAAAGAATATAGGAAGATATTATGTCCAGTCATGTAAATATGGGAATGCATGGACGATTGTAACGATAACGCCTCCCAAGGGAATGATAGCCAGTGTAAAAAGTAAAAACAAGAATAAACTGGAAATACAGACCAAAATGATACCACAAGTCACCGGTTGTGAAGTGCAAGTCGCAACAGATCCTGAATTTACAAAGAATGTTAAGACCTATAGAATGAAATTAAAAAAAACAATTAGTGGACTAGAATCATCTCAAAAGTACTATGTGCGGGTCAGATTTTATAAAATATTTACTAACTATATATATAATTCTTCTAAGATAGGACAAAAAGACAAGATTTACGGTCCATGGGGGAAAAGAGTTTCTGTATATTGTAAATGAAAGGGGTATTGAAAATGAAAAAGGTATATAAATATGCAGTCGTAATTTTAATATGTTTATCTATAGGATTGTTGGGCTCAACTAAGGTGAAGGCAGATTTGGTCAGACGTCCTCCGGGCAATCCGGTCACTTGGGAAAAAGAGGCTGTGGATTTACAATGGGAAGCTCTGCAGGAAGGAGAGATTTCAGCAGAAAAGCCGTATGCTGTTTATAAATTTGAGAGAAAGGATTATTTGGAGTTCGGTCTTTATATTACCGCAAAACAATTTATGGATATTACGGTTTACAGCCAGAATGGTCTTATGGTTGCAAAGAGAAGCAGTTATGAGCTGCCAAAGGAAGGTGAGAAACTGGAGGGAGCTTTAATTGACTGGGATTGTGTCTGGCCGCAATTGCTCGGAGAAGTTTATAAAGGAAAATATTATGTTGTTATTTCGCCGAGCGATTATGAAAAAGGTGAAAAATATGGGAAGTTTATTCTTAGTGCATCAAAGCGTGGGGAAGGAGCTTATAGATTACGCCTTTCAAAGGATGAAATGACCTACACAGGAAGAAATATCCGTGTGAAAGGAAAAGTGTATTATGTACCTTATGGTTCGAAAAAAGGTAAATATCGTTGTGAAGTGAAAGGCTGCAAAAAAGTTACATACAGCAATTTGGGGAAGGATACACGGAAAGAACAAAAGAATATCAAGAATATAGGAAGGTATAAGATCCGTGTGGCTGATATTCCAGGAGCATATAGTAGCAATCTAGATTATGTAGACGCAATCGTGACGATAACACCTCCTAAGGGAGCGATATCCAGTGTAAAAAGTAAAAGCAAGAATAAGCTGGAGATACAGACCAAAATGATACCACAGGTTACCGGTTGTGAAGTGCAGATCGCAACAAACTCTCGTTTTACAAAAAATGTAAAGACATATAAGATGAAGGCAAAGAAGACAATTACCAGGTTAAATTCAGCGCAGAAGTACTATGTCAGAGTCAGATTCTATAAAGAATGCAATAATTATTTGTATAATCGGATGCAACAGAAAGAAACAATTTACGGCCCATGGGGAAAAACAACTGCAGTACGATGTAAATAAAAGAGAAGAACCACCCGTTATGGGTGGTTTTTTGAGTCTTGCGTATACTACCTAAATAGTAGTAAGATAAAGATAGTTTGAAAGTCAAAAGGACTTATTGAAAAGAGTAAAATAAAAAGGGAGATAGAAAAATGAACATTTTAGTCATCAACTGTGGCAGCTCATCACTGAAATATCAGCTCATCAACAGCGAAAGCGAAGAAGTGCTTGCAAAAGGACTTTGCGAGAGAATCGGAATTGACGGAAGCTGTATTACACATCAGCCAAAGGGCGGAGAGAAAGTAAAGACGGAGATCGCAATGCCGACACATACACAGGCAGTTGCGGCAGTCATTGAAAAACTGACAGATGAAAAAGTTGGCGTGGTAAAATCACTTGACGAGATTGATGCAGTCGGACACCGTATCGTACATGGCGGTGAGAAGTTTGCAAGCAGTGTTGTGATCGATGAAGAGGTCATGAAAGCCATTGAGGACTGTAATGATCTGGCACCGCTCCACAATCCGGCAAACCTGATCGGTATCAATTCCTGCAGGGAAATTATGCCGGATGTACCGATGGTAGCGGTTTTTGATACTGCTTTCCACCAGACAATGCCTAAGAAAGCTTATTTATACGGCCTTCCATATGAATATTATGAGAAATATAAAGTAAGACGCTATGGCTTCCATGGCACAAGCCATGATTTTGTCAGCAACCGTGTAGCAGAGATCATGGGCAGGAAACGCGAAGATCTGAAGATCATCGTTTGCCATCTGGGAAATGGTGCATCTGTTTCCGCAGTAAAGAACGGAAAATGTGTGGACACTTCCATGGGTCTGACACCACTTGAAGGTCTGATCATGGGTACAAGAAGTGGTGACATTGATCCGGCGATCGTTAGCTTCCTGGCAGATAAAGAAGGAAAAACAGCCGATGAGATCATTAACATCTGTAATAAGAAGTCAGGTGTACTTGGTCTGTCAGGCGGTGTTTCAAGCGATTTCCGTGATCTGGCACAGGCAGCAGCGGATGGCAATGAAAAGGCAGATATCGCACTGAAGACATGGGCATATCATGTCGCAAAATATGTAGGTGCTTATGCAGCAGCCATGAACGGTGTTGATGTGATCGCCTTTACAGCCGGTGTCGGTGAAAATAATGTGGATGCCAGAGCTGAAGTCTGCAGCTACTTGGGTTATCTTGGGGTAACGATAAATGCAGAAGCAAACAAGAAGCGTGGCGAGGAAGTAGAAATTTCTACACCGGACAGCACGACAAAGGTATATGTTGTACCGACTGACGAAGAGCTTGCTATCGCAAGAGAGACTGCACGACTTGTAAAATAATGATGGAATGCGGGAGGCATACCTTTGTGCTGCAGGGTGGATCATAGCATACATCGTGTGGTACTTGGCCGGGAGGCGGTTTTGTGAAAGAGCGGATTTTAAATTATATGGCTTACATTGATCAGCTTTTAGCGGATGATGCAGGCAAAAATGAAGAAGATTATGAAAAGATCATGGAGGAGCATAAGCTGCAGCTAACTTTCTTTATGCATGAGCGGCTTGTGCACCTTCTGGTGACACTGACCTTTGCACTGTTAGCATTTGCAACTTTTTTCGCATTGGTATTTGCGTTTCAGCCGGGGCTTGTGGCCTTGTTTATTGCACTGCTTGTATTGCTTGTTCCATATATCATGCATTATTATCTGCTGGAGAACGGCGTCCAGAAAATGTACAGGCAGTATGATGAAATGTACAAGCGTGCACGGGCGCAAAGTAACCCGCTCCAAAAATGACATGATATGCCAAGCAGAAGGAATGAGGTAACGGCATTTGCGTAAAGTGCGTATAAGCCGGGAGATGGTAAAACATGAAGGATCTGAAACAGACATATACATTGCATTATCACCTGCGTGATCCATATCCGCACAAGGAAGATATCGTGTGTACGCTGAAATGGTCTGACCGCAGAAGCTATGGTATTTCGATAGAAGCGACGGGCGAAGTGATGCTGCATCTGCCACTTTCAGGAAACGTAAGGGATGCAGCCCGAATGGCAGAAGAAAAACGCGGCTGGATCATCGAAAAGGTACTGGTGCAGCGGCAAAGACTGGAGGAAGCGCAGAAAAAAGAGGCGCAAAGAGACAAATGTTATACGCCGGAGCAGAGAAGCGCGCTGGAAAAACGTTACAGAGAAGCGGCAAAAGAGTATTTTCCCAAAAGAGCAGCGTATTATGCGGCTTTTCTGGGTGTTTCCTATGACAGGATCCGTATTGCCGGTCAGAAAACAAGGTGGGGAAGCTGTTCATCCAACAAGACGCTGTCTTTTAACTGGAAGCTGATGCTGGCACCGCCAAAGGTGCTTGATTATGTCGTGGTGCATGAAATCTGTCACCTCAGGGAGATGAACCATTCACCGCGGTTCTGGGCGCTTGTGGAATCGCTGATGCCCGATTATAAACAGCAGCGGAAGTGGCTGAAGGACAACGGGCATACACTGGAATTATAGAAAAGGAAAGCATATGATCGCATTACCACAGGATGTGGCATTTATTATCCATAAAATTGAAAAAGCAGGATTTGAAGCATTCGCAGTAGGCGGCTGTATCAGAGACAGCCTGCTTTCGAGAACACCCAATGACTGGGATATTACGACAAGCGCATTACCGGAGCAGGTAAAGGCGCTTTTTCCACATACGATCGATACTGGCATCAAGCATGGGACGGTTACGGTCATGTGTCACCATGTCGGTTATGAGGTGACAACTTATCGGATCGACGGCGAATATGAGGACGGCAGACATCCGAAGCAGGTGGTATTTACGCCGAGTCTGATCGAAGATCTGAAAAGACGTGATTTTACGATCAATGCCATGGCGTATAATGACAGCAGGGGACTGGTGGATGCCTTTGAAGGGCAGCAGGATCTGCAAAAAGGTGTGATCCGCGCAGTCGGAGAACCGGAGAAGCGTTTTTCGGAGGATGCGCTCAGGATCATGCGGGCAGTCCGGTTTGCAGCGCAGCTGGGCTATACGATCGAGGAAGAGACAGAAGCTGCAATGCGCCGCCTGTCAGATACGCTGACAAAGATCAGTGCGGAACGGATCCAGGTGGAGCTTGTCAAACTGCTTGTCAGCGACCATCCGGGGCATATGAAGATACTGTATGAAACAGGCATTACTAAAGTGATCATGCCCGAATTTGACAGGATGATGGAGACGGAGCAGAATAACCCACATCACCTTTATTCGGTAGGAATGCATACGATCCGTGCTATGGAAGAAGTACCGGCGGATAAGGTACTGCGCCTTACAATGCTGTTTCATGATATGGGAAAACCCGCTAAAAAGACAACAGATGCGGAGGGGATCGATCATTTCCACGGCCATGCGGAGCTATCCGCCAAAATGGCAAAGGAGATCCTGCAGCGACTGAAATTTGATAATGACACGATCGGGAAAGTAACGAAGCTTGTAAAAAATCATGACAGAAAGATCATACCGCAGGCAAAATATGTCAGAAGAGTCCTTTGTGATCTCGGAGAGGAGATCTTCCTGCGCTTACTGGAAGTAAAGCATGCGGATGTCATGGCACAGAGCACCTGCCGGAGAGAAGAAAAACTGGAGGAGCTTGTCAGGCTGCGTGAGGTTTATGAAGAGATCAAGGCGGCGGACAACTGCTTTTCTTTAAAACAGCTTGCCGTATCCGGCAAGGATCTGATCGCCGTCGGTATCACGCCGGGGCCTGCGGTCGGGCAGGTACTTTCCAATCTTTTGGACAGGGTACTGGAGGAGCCGCAGCTCAATACGAAAGAAAAACTGCTGGATATTGTTTCAAAGGGCATTTTTTAAATACCGCCTTCATAAGATAGGTAAGGGCAGATGCACAGCATCGTCTTATGGAGGGAAAAAACGTGAACGACAGAGCGGTTACATTATTTGAAAAATATGATCTGGAAATAGAGAAGACGAGAAAGGGACGGGGCATGCTTATTGCGACAACGCCACATGGCGAGATTGCATTGACGGAGTATGCGGGATCTGTGGATCGTCTTCTTTTTGTACGCGAAAAGATGGAACAGATCGCGCAGAAATTTGACGGAAAGCTGGATCATATTCTGCCAACCACGGAGGGAGAGCTATACTGCAGCGATTATGAGGGGCAGAATTACATTGCAAAACAATATCTGGATGGATTTGAATGTAATGTTTTGCAGGAGCGGCAGTGCATAGAAGCCATGCAGTGTATGGCAAAGCTGCATATGGCTATGCGGCATTTGCAGACCCAGCAGCCCTATCAGGCTGACCGGCTCCTTGATGATTTTAAACGCAAAGATGCGGAGCTTGTAAGAGCGCGCAATTTCATGCGGCGTCTTTCCAGAAAGGATGAATTTACACTTATGTTTTTGCGGGCTTACGAGCGTTACTGGAAGCAGACCAGGCTGGCACAGTCTTTTCTGGATGCAGCATGTCTGCAGGCTCTGGAACGGAAACAACTGACGGAAGAAATGTATGTGCATGGGGACATGAACCAGCATAATATTATCATGCTGCAAGGAAAAGTAATGACTTTCCGTAATTTTGAAAAGCTGGGAGCACATCTGCAGATGAAAGATGTGTATTTCTTTATGCGGAAGATATTGGAGAAAAATCATTGGTCAGTAGCGCTGGCAGATCAAATGATAGAATCTTATGCGGCAATAACGCCGGTGGAGCATGCGGAATATTGTTATTTGTATGCAAGATTTCTCTATCCTGAAAAATTCTGGAAAGTTGCCAATGGGTATCTGAACAGAAGAAAATCACTTCCACCGCACAGACAGAAGGAAAAACTGGTTGCCTTTGAACAACGGGAGGAGGAAAGGCAGCTGTTCCTGAACAAATGGCTGGAAAGGTGCAGATAAAATGTGCTATACTGTAATCGCGCAGACGCAGACAGGGAAGTGCGTCGTGTGGAGCTGCGCATGACATGGAATAGAAACAGTATCAGAATGCAAGAGGAACAAGCGATGAAAAAAATACAAAAAGCAGCAAGTATCCTGCTGCTTTTCTTGCTTTGCGGCTGTGGAAATGCAGCTACGCAGACAGGAACAACAGAGCAGGTGACAACGGAGGCTGTCAGTGCGGATAATGCTTATGCAGATCTGGCAGATAGTCTGGATACGGCAGTGGTAGAAAAAGTGGATCAGGAAGGCGGCTATATCACCTTCTGGAACAGTACGGTACAAAAGAGCTATACGCTCAGCTATGATCATGCAACAGGGATCAAGAGCCGACATGGGGAGGAACTTGTCGCAGGACAGCTGCAGAGCGGTGATCTGGTACAGGTTACGTTTCAGAAGGATACTAAAAAGTGCAAAAATATCTGGCTGGATGATACAGCAGCGGTGACAGAGCAGGTCAGGAATTTCAGCATCAATCATGCAGCACATACCATGGAGATGAACGGTGAGCAGTATACACTTCCTGATGGCTGCGCGGTGTTATCGCAGGGAAAGGTTCTGACGCTGATGGATATCAATACTGTGGATACGTTGCGTGTAACACGTGTTGACCATAGCATAGAAAGTATTGTGATCACAAACGGTCACGGTTATGTCAGACTGCTTGGGGCAGAAGCTTTTGAAGGCGGATGGGTGGAATTTGGACAATCCATCATTAAAAAAGTGGAAAAGGACATGCTGCTGGTCATTCCGGAGGGCAGTTATGATATGCTGATCTCTCATGGCAGTAATGTGGGAACAAAGCAGGTGGAAGTAAAGGCAAATGAGGAAGTACAGGTGGATGTATCGGATCTTTCCCGGACAGAAGAAAATAAAAAGGGCGGGATCGTATTTACCATCTCTCCGCAGACGGCGTATCTGACGATCGACGGAACGGATACGGATTACAGTGAAGTGGTGTATCTGCCTTATGGCATTCATCAGATGACCTGCAAGGCAGAGGGCTATAAGACGATCACGCAATATATCAAGGTCGGAGACGAAATGGCAAATATCAATATCGAGATGGAGGAAGGCTCAAATGATACGGATACTTCTTCTGTCAGCAGCAATACTGTTACCGCAAGCAGCAGTGGCTATCAGGTTTATATTGATGCACCACAGGGCGGAGAGTTGTATGTGGACGGTAAATACATCGGTCTGATTCCGACCAGCTTTGATAAAAAGAGCGGTTCTTATACGGTATCCATCCGGAAAAGCGGTTATATCACCAGAAGCTATTCCCTGCAGGTGGATGACAGTGAGAAGGATGTACACTATTCTTTCTCTGAGCTGGAGTCATCTACTGCGGCGATAGATGCATCAGCAGCTGCGGCGGAGGCTGCACTGGCAGGTATGCAATGAGAACGGAGCATGCATAGCGAAAAAGGAGAAGGATATGCTGAAAGAACGACCGGACTATTTAGATAAGGGAAAAAGAGATTTTGAGGATCTGAAGGAGATCGTGGCAGCACTTCGTTCGGAGGATGGCTGCCCATGGGACAGGAAACAGACACATGGCAGTATGCGGCTCTGTGTATTAGAAGAAGCGGCAGAAACAGTAGATGCGATCGGGCTTCTGGAAAGGGAGCAGAATCCGGACGGACTGCGGGAAGAACTGGGAGATCTGCTTTTGCAGGTGATGCTGCAGTCACGTCTGGCGGAAGAAGAGGGATATTTTACGATCGAAGATGTGGTAGAGGACATCAGCCGGAAAATGATACGCCGTCATCCGCATGTGTTCGGTGAAATGATCACAGGAACGGATGGACATCTCCTGAAGACCTGGACCGAGATCAAGGCATGGGAAAAGCAGCAGATGACGTATCAGGAGGATCCGCGCCGCAAAAAACGGAGGAAAAAACTGGTGCGGATACTTGACAGGCTCCTCAGCTTGTAAAATCTTTGAAAATGGCTGAAAAAGGGCATTTTCGCCTTGACAAAGGATATAAAAAAGGATATAAATAGTATTAGGCATTTTCTGAGAGAAAAGTCAAATGAAACAAAAAACAATACTCAGTAAGAGGAGGAGTTCAAATGAACAAAGCAGAATTAGTAGCAGCTATGGCTGAACAGGCTGGATTATCTAAGAAAGACGCAGAAGCAGCTTTAAAGGCATTCACAGATGTTGTTTCTGACGAATTAAAGAAGGGTGGAAAGGTTCAGTTAGTAGGTTTCGGTACTTTCGAAGTATCTGAAAGAGCTGCAAGAGAAGGAAGAAATCCTCAGAGCGGTGAAGTTATGAAGATCGCTGCTTCTAAAGCTCCTAAGTTCAAAGCTGGCAAGGCTTTAAAGGATTTAGTAAACGCTTAATTCAAATTGAACATGAAAAGATAAATGGGATATATGATATCATATATCCCATTTATTTTAGATTTTTTATTTCACCGGTTTCACGCCGGCTTTTTCTTTTGCCATGGCCCAGGCACGTTTGAATACGCCCTGCTTCTTCGGTGGCTCAGCCTGTTTGTTTCCACGGAGTCCTTTCACATCAAGAATGTAAATACCGCTGACTGATGCTTTTACCTCTTTCTTGACCGGAACCTTGTCGAAAATCTTTTCATCACATACAAGTGACATGATCTGCGGACCAATCTTGGCTTTTACGATCGGCAGTTTGGAGCCGCGCATAAGCTTGGGGGTCTGATCGATCACCATCTGTGGGAGCCCTGAATCTTTAATCTTCATACGCTTCTTATCAATGATCAGCATGGAAACGGTCTGCTTGGCAGCTTCCATCTGCTCCTGCTGCGCTGCCTGTTTTTTCTGCGCTTTTTTGCCCAGAAAATAGAGAACAGCGATGACTATGATCAGAACCGCAAGAATGACCAAAAGTACAATACTAAATGTGCTCATCTTATCCTCCTTAGGGTGCTAAAAACTAGAAAATATTGTAACATTCTTTTGCTTTCAGCGCAATAGCCCCGTGCAAGATATGAATTCTTTATGAATTTTTGGTGTAGAGTTTCCCCGATTCTCAAAATGTGATAAAATAATAACTGCGTAGTGCAGAAAAGGAGAAAAATTATGAAAAAGAAAATCTTAACAATCATGCTGGCAGCCTGTATGGTGACAGCTTTGACCGCCTGTGGTTCTTCCAAGGAAGAAGGACAGAGTCAGGATACAACGGAGGTTTCCGGAAACGGGATCATTTCTACAAAGGACTATGATCCGGATGATTATGTGAAGCTTGGTGATTATGAAGGTATTACGGTTAATACAGATGTTTACACTTACACCGATGCAGATGTGGATGCCCAGTTTGACAAAGAGATCAATTACTATGTGGAGTATATGGATGCTTATGACTACACAGCAACAGACAAGCAGACCGTAGAAACAGGAGATACAGTCAACATCGACTACACGGGAACAAAGGATGGGGTTGCATTTGACGGCGGTACAGCACAGGGGGCACATCTGAAAATTGGTTCCGGCAGATTTATCGATGGATTTGAAGACGGACTGATCGGACATGCGGTAGGAGAAACAGTGAATCTGGATCTGACATTCCCGGAGAATTATTCCAATGCAGATCTGGCAGGCGCAGCAGTCGTTTTTGAAGTAAAGATCAATTCTATTGATGAAGGTAAGATGCCTGAGGTCAATGATGCATTGATCGCAAGCCTGAATCTGGGATATGATACGGTTGATGCATACAGACAGAATGTGGAAGATTATCTGAAAAATGCATGTGATGAGAAAAACAGTGACGCGAAGAAGAGTGCTGTATGGGATGCGGTTTATGCAACCTGTGAAGTATCTGATGCACCGCAGGAGCTTGTGGATGATATCAAGACACGTATTGCTGCAAATGCACAGTCCTATGCAGATTATTATAATGTAGATCTGGCAACCTTTATTACAAATTATATGGGGCTGACAGAAGAAGAATACGAAAAACAGACAGCGGAATCTGCTGCAGAATCCGCAAAAGAAAAGCTGGCGATCGCAGCGATCGCAAAGAAGGCTGGCATCAGTCTTTCAGATGATGATGTCAAGGCAGCGGCTGAAACAGAATACAGTGATTACGGATATGATTCCGCAGATGCACTTCTGTCAGCGATCGGACAGGGTGCTTATTATGATTATGTACTTTCCGACAAGGTAAACGAATATCTGATCGATCAGGTAACGATCGTAGAAAATGATCCGATCTCCATTACAGAGACGGATTCTGCAGCAGCGGATACCGCAGAGGAAGATGTGGAAGAAGAACTGCAGGAAGAAGAAAGCGTTTCGGGAGAAGATGCTGCAGTGACAGATATCGCTGGAACGGAGATTGAAGCTGAAACAGAAGAATAAACATTTATAGAAAATTGGTGAAAAGATGCAAAAGAGAGTATGCTGTATCCTGCTTAGTTTGATCATGTTTACGGAAATAGTAGTTCCCGTGAGGGCAACTACTATTTCGGGTGTAAAAAAAGAACAACAGAAGACACAGAATAATCTGAACAGTGTGAACCAGCAGATCACAGCGATCCAGAGCAATCAGGCGCAGGCGCAGGAACAACTGGATCAGCTCAGCGATCAGCTTGTGGATATCCTGACCAGTATTGATATCTGTCAGGATGAGATCGCAGTGAAGGAAAAAGAGATCGAGCAGGCAAAAAAAGATTATGAGGATGCCCGGAAAAAAGAAGAGGATCAGTATGCTTCCATGAAAAAACGGATCCAGTTTATGTATGAGCAGGGAGACAGTGCTTATCTGCAGGTGCTTTTGGAATCCCAGAATTATGCGGATATGGTAAACAAGGCAGATTACATTGAAAGTCTGTATGAATACGATAAGCAGCTTTTGGCCGGTTATGTGGAAAGCAAAGATCAGGTAGCGGAGCTGAAAGGCAGACTGGAGGATGAAGAAGCGGATCTGGAAGCATCCAATTATGAACTGCAGCAGGAAGAAGCTGCATTGCAGACACTGGTGGATGAGCAGAAAAAGACGGTAGCAGATTTTGATGCACAGCTTGCATCTGCTAAGAAAAAAGCTGCTTCTTACAAGCAGCAGCTGGAAGACCAGACAGCACAGATCAAAAAGCTGGAGGAAGAGGCTGCTGCAAAGAAGAAAAAGGAAGAAGAAGCAAGAAAGAAACAGGAACAGGAAAGAAAACAACAGCAGCAGGCAAACCAGACACAGACGGTAGATACAGGAAACGGAGCACAGCAGACCACAGGAGACGATCCCGCGCAGGTGGATACAGGTGACGATGCGCAGACGACAGATCCGGGAACGGTAGATACCGGAAATGACAGCAAGGGAACAGACAGCATGAATGCAGGTGCGGGAGCTGTGACCGGGGGCTCCGGTGTCGGGCAGCAGGCTGCAAATTATGCGTGCAATTTCGTTGGCAATCCGTATAAGTTCGGCGGTACTTCCCTGACAAACGGAACAGACTGCTCCGGTTTTACGCAGGCTGTTTATGCGCACTTCGGTATTTCACTGCCGCGTGATTCCTACAGCCAGAGAAGCTGTGGAACAGAAGTCTCTTATGCCAATGCACAGCCGGGTGATATCATCTGCTATGCAGGACATGTTGCCTTATATCTGGGGAATGGACAGATCGTACATGCCAGCACGGAAAGAACCGGTATTACATACGGCTATGCAACCTATCGTACGATTTTATCAGTCAGACGCGTATCATAGGATCGAAAATAGGCTGACAGAAGATTGCAGGAAGCAGAGAGTTTGTTACATAACAGAGGGAAATAGATGTTTGAAAAAAAGACTTATATCTATGATGAAGAGATGGGTGTATGTTTTATAGAAGACATTGCCCGTCTTGCAACAAAAAATAAACAGGAGCTCGGTTATTATGTGCTGCGCAGTGTTTACCGGAAGGATAAAGTGGCCTACATACCGGTGGAAAATCATGAGGTGCAGCTGCGGGAGCTTATTACAAAGGAAGAAGCGGAAAAACGCAGAAAAGAATGGAATATGGCATCCAAAGAGCAGGAAGAAGTCAGTGAGCCGGGTGATTTTGCATGGCAGCTGGATTATACGATGGCAGATACGCTCCCATTGGACAAGCGAAAAGAACTGTATTTGAAGGGCGAAGTAGAATTTGTACTTGCCGGGACAGAAACCGGGAAATAACGGTCCTGTATTTCGGATGGAGGCAGACAATATGAAAAAAGGAAAGATTATGATGGCGGTATGTTCCATACTCGCCATCATTTGTATCGTATACGGTATTTTTGTCAGGGCAGCAGGCTCAGGAACCGCATTTTTTATGGTGTGGATCCTGGGCGGTATCTGCCTGTTTATTGTGGGAATCCTGCTGCGAAAAGGCATGCTGCAGAGACTTCCATGTATATGGCGCATCGTGTTTGGAGGTCTGCTGGCAGCAGGCGTGATCCTTTTCCTTGTTGTGGAAGGGCTGATCCTTGGCAGCTTTCATGAAAAAGGAGAAAAAGGACTTTCTTATCTGCTTGTGTTAGGATCGCAGGTATATGCAGACGGGCCGAGTCTGGTGCTGCAGTACAGACTGGATACTGCGATCGATTATCTGCAGGAAAATCCGGAGACGATCTGCATTGTTTCGGGCGGACAGGGCTATAATGAGCCGATGACGGAAGCAGAAGGAATGGCTCGGTATCTGGAGCAGAACGGGATTGCGACAGAAAGAATTCTGCTGGAGGATCAGTCGAAAACAACGCAGCAGAATATGGAATTTTCAAAAAAACTAATTCCGGAGGGTGCTTCTTTGGGGATAGTTACGAATAACTTTCATCTGTACCGTGCCATGCAGATCGCAAAAAGGCAGGGGCTGACGCAGGCGGTCGGTATTGCTGCTCCCTCATCGGGCAAATATCTTGCCAATAATATGCTGCGGGAATTTTTCGGATGGCTTAAGATGGTGCTGCTGGATTAACAGGCTATATGGAAGTAAGAAGAAATGGAAAAGCAAAAGAGTAAGACATTGGATATGACACAGGGAAGTCTGTGGAAAAATATATTTCTGTTTAGTATGCCTCTGGTGCTGGCGCAGCTTCTGGAGGTTATGTTCAATTTAAGTGATGTGGCGGTTGTAGGGCAGTTTGCAGATTACAGAGCACTGGGAGCAGTCGGATCGACGACCATACTTGTAACATTATTTACCGGCTTTTTGATCGGAATGGGAAGCGGTGTCAATGTACAGGTGGCACTCGGACTTGGAGCAAAGGATGATAAAACGGTAGAAAAGACGATCCATACAGCATTTTTGATCTGTGCGGCGATCGGTATTGTGATCGGTGTTTTCTGTATTCTGTTTGCACGTCCGATGCTGCAGGCACTGCATACAAAAAGCGATCTGATCGATGCGGCGGTTCTGTATCTGAAGATTTACGCGCTGGGTATGCCCGCCATGGCTGTTTACAACTTCGGTAATGGCGTGCTGAGTGCAAAGGGAGATACGAAGAGCCCATTGATCTATCTGGCGGTTGCCGGTGTGCTGAATATTATTTTAAACCTGATCTTTGTCATCGGCTTTCATCTGGCAGCGGCGGGTGTTGCTATTGCAAGTGCGATCGCGCAGTATGTTTCCATGCTGCTTGTGATACGCAATCTTTTCAAACGCAGGGATATCTGCAGATTGCAGATTTCCAAAATACAGGTCCATCATGATGTGGCAAAGGGCATTTTACTCATGGGCATTCCGACGGGAATGCAGAATGCGATATTTGCACTGGCTAATTTATTTGTACAGCGCGGTGTCAACTATTTCTACACGATCATGGTTTCGGGCAATGCAGCAGCAACGAATGCAGATGCGATCATCTTCAATGTCATGTCTGCCTTTTACACGGGCTGCGCCAGCTTTGTGAGCCAGAACCGCGGCGCAGGCAACAGGGAACGGATGAAGAAAAGCTATCTGGTAGCACTGACTTACTCCTTCCTGATCGGACTTTTCCTTGGTGCATGTCTGTTCTTCGGCGGACGGTATTTCCTGCGGGCATTTGCGACTGACCGTGCGGTGATCGATGCGGGCATGGAGCGGGTTAAGATCATGGCATTTGCGTACAGTATTTCCGCCTTTATGGATTGTACCATTGCAGCCTCCCGCGGGCTGGGAAAGAGCATCGGCCCGATGATCATCGTCATGCTGGGCTCCTGTGTATTCCGTATCATCTGGGTATATACGATATTTGCCCATTTCCATACGATCCCATCCTTGTATCTGCTGTATCCGTTCTCCTGGACGCTGACTGCGATCGCGGAGATTGCCTACTTTATTGTGCAGTTTCGGAAAGTGATGCCAAAGAGCCGGATCTGAGACATACTTGTGAAATCCTACGCATAAACTGTAAAAAAGTTTAAGGGGATTTCCTTTGAAAGAATATATTGAAGAAAGAGCGATCAGTATTGCAAATTATATCGTGGAGCATAATGCAACCGTCAGACAGACAGCCAAAGCGTTCGGCGTGAGCAAATCCACGGTACATAAGGATGTAACAGAAAGGTTACCCGCCGTTAACCACGCACTTGCAGGGGAAGCAAGAAAGGTGCTTGACATCAACAAGTCGGAGCGTCACATCAGAGGTGGTATGGCTACAAAGGAAAAATATGCAAGAGAACATCATACTTTACGATAAGGATATCAGAGAACCGCTGTTTTCCTTTCTGGAGCAGCAGTACGGAAAGATGCGGATTTTAGAGGAAATCCGCATTACAAAATCACGCGCAGATATTATCATGGTGCTGCCCGATGGCGTTGTGGGGATCGAGATCAAGAGTGATGCGGATACCTATGCAAGACTTGCCGGACAGACAAAGGACTATGACAGGTATTTCGATTATAATTATGTAGTGGTCGGTTCCACCCATGCAGCGCACATAGAGGAACATGTCCCGGCGCATTGGGGGATCATCACGGTAGAGCCGGTGGACGAAGAAATCGATTTTTATGTACTGCGGAAGCCACGTCTGAACATCAAAATGGAGATGGAGAAAAAATTGGAGCTTTTGTGGCGTCCGGAGCTTGTACATATCCAGCAGCAGACACAGATGCCTGCCTATAAAGAGCGGAGCAAGGCGTTTGTCAGAGAAAAGATCATTGAGAAGGTTCCCACACCTGTTCTGCAGCAGTTGATCAGTCAGGAATTATTTGAGCGGGATTACACGACCATACTCGAAGAGATCAATGCCTTCCGGGCAGTGAATCATCAGAAACCACGCAGACGTACAAGAAAACGGAGAAAAAAGCTGCGCGCTTCGGAATAAAACAAGATACAGGAGGAAAAAGATGTCTATATACAGTGATCAGGTAAGAAAAGAGTTCGGGCAGGCGGATGAGAAACGTGATGCGGGTCTGACAACTCCGGCAGAGATCAGAAGGTTTGACAATATTTTATACGGAACGGATGAAACATGGCAGAAGCTGGATGTATACTGCCCGCAGAAAGCAGTGGCGGAAGGGAAGAAACTTCCCGTCATCGTCAGTGTACACGGCGGTGGCTGGGTATATGGAGATAAAGAACGCTATCAGTATTATTGCATGGATCTGGCAAGACGTGGCTTTACGGTCGTGAATTTTACTTATCGTCTGGCACCAGAATTTCAGTTCCCTGCGCCGTTTGAAGATACCAATCTGGTATTTGCATGGGTAAAGGAACATGGCGCAGACTATTTCATGGACACAGAGCATATTTTTGCAGTCGGAGATTCCGCAGGTGCGAATTGCTTGGCGGTCTATGCGGCGATCTGTACCAATCCGGTCTTTGCAAAGCATTTTTCCTTTCAGACGCCGGATATTACGCTGCGGGCGATCGCGCTGAATAATGGGATCGCAAGCATGAAATGTGAGGAAAAGCCGGAAGATCTGACAAGCAGATTGATGGCAGATTATATGCCGGGCGGTGGAACAAAGGAAGAGCTCTGGCTGATCTCGCCGGTTTATCACGTGACGGCTGATTTTCCGCCAACCTATCTGATGACAGCGCCGGATGATTTTCTGAAGATGGAAGCACCGGAATTTGCCCAAAAGCTGACAGAAGAAAATGTATCGTTTGTGTATCGGTTTTATCAGGATGCGGAAGAACTGCTCGGACATGTGTTTCACTTGAATTTAAGATCAAAAATGGCGACAATCTGTAACGATGAAGAATGCAGATTCTTTCAAAGTTACCTTTGATTGCCGCCGGCTAACGTTTCTTACATGGAGATCCAGCCAAATGCATTGGCAATGGAGCTGATCAAAATGATCACTGCAAAGATTGGACACAAATACTGGATCATGATATAGAATATTTTTTTGCGGCGGAATTTTCCGCCGTTTTCTGTTACCTCTTCTTCGATGCGTTTCAGACCGACGACCTTTGTAATAAAGAGACAGGTTGTGACAGCCGCGATTGGCATCATGACGGAGTTTGTCAGGAAGTCAAAGAAATCAAGAAACTGCATGCCAAGGATCTTTATGCCGCTGAGCGGTCCATAGCCAAGGCAGGAAAGACTGCCAAGCAGCAGCATGATAATGCCAAGTAAAACGGTTCCTTTTTTTCTCGACCAGCCAAATTCATCTTCAAAAGTGGATACAACACTTTCTGTCAGTGCAATGGAGCTGGTGATCGCTGCGAAAAGCACGAGCAGGAAGAATAACACGCCTGCAACAGTACCAAAGCCCATACTGGCAAATACCTTTGGCAGCGTAATGAACATCAGGGAAGGCCCTGCCTGCAGTGTATCCGGTTCTCCGCCCGAAAAAGCAAATACCGCAGGAATGATCATCAGTCCGGCGATCATGGCGATCGCCGTATCAAATATTTCTACATGCTCTGTAGATTCTTCGATAGAGACATCTTTTTTCATATAAGAACCAAATGTGATCAGAATACCCATTGAAATAGAAAGAGAATAAAACATCTGTCCCATGGCCGTTACAACGGTCATCCAGGAAAAATTGCGGATATTGGGCACAAGAAAATAGGAAACACCTTTGAGTGCTCCGGGTCTTGTAACGGAATAAACCGTAATGATGACAGATAAAATAACAAGTACAGGCATCATAAATTTGGAGACGCGTTCAATGCCGTTGCGTACACCTGCAAAGATGATCGCAAGTGTAAAGAAAGCAAACAGGATAAAACAGATTTCTGTAGATACACCATCCGAAATAAACGAAGAAAAATAACCGTCCTCTGCAAGCTTCTGTCCGCTTCCGGTCAGATAACTGAACAGATATTTAATGACCCATCCACCGATTACGGAATAATAAGGAACGATCAGAAGTGGGATGATGGCATTCAGCCAGCCGCCACAGGAGCGAAGACGTGTTTTGCCAAAAGACTGGAAAGCACCGACAGGGCTTCGCTTTGTCATACGGCCAAGAGAGCTTTCCGCTACGATCATCGTATAACCGAAGGTGAGTGCCAGCAGAATATAGATCAGCAGAAAAATACCGCCGCCGTATTTCGCGGCCAGATAGGGAAAACGCCAGATGTTTCCAAGCCCGACGGATGCGCCTGCTGCGGATAGTACAAAACCGATCTTCCCGGAAAAAGTGCTTCTTTTTTTGTCATTTGAATGATTCATTATAATTAGACTCCCTCTTTACAAGATAAATCTAAGGGTAGCATATACTGCACAAAAAAGCAATATAAGGACCGGATGATGGTGGACAGGAAACGGACCGGATGATGGTGGACAGGAAACGCCCTCGCCATGCACAGCTCGGGAAAGCATGCCCTCGCCATGCACAGCTCGGGAAAGCATGCCCTCGCCATGCACAGCTCGGGAAAGCATGCCCTCGCCATGCACAGCTCGGGAAAGTATTCCCTCGCTGTAGGGCTGTCGCCCTATACATTTCCATGAAAAAGCCCTCTTTATCAAGCAAGCTTGAACGAGGGCTTTTCACGTAAATGTGCATGGCTCGTAGCGTTCACAAAATCTTCACAAAATAATTAGCACTCACCTCTTGACAGTGCTAATACTATGTGTTATAACAATTATAGAACAAAGGAAGAGGAATAAAAAGAAAGAAAAGTTCCTAAAGCTTCCGGTTCTGATTTGACATCAAAACAAATAGTTTTAAGAATAGAAAGGATGGATGACTTATGTTGATGCCTAGTATTTTTGGAAATGATATGTTTGGAGATTTCTTTACAGATCCTTGGTTTGATGATAAGGAGTTCAAGGATATGCAGAAAAAGCTGTACGGACACAGAGCTAAAAATGTGATGAGTACAGATGTAAAAGAAGTAGAAAACGGATATGAACTTGAGATGGATCTTCCGGGATTTAAGAAAGATGAGATCAAAGCAAGCGTTGAGAACGGTTATCTGACCATCAGCGCAGCAAGAGGTCTTGATGAGGATGAGAAGGATAAGAAGTCCGGCAAGTACATCCGCCGCGAGCGTTATGCAGGTGCTTGTGAACGTAGCTTCTATGTAGGGGAAGGAATCAGTCAGGATGATATCAAGGCTTCCTTCCAGCATGGTATTTTGAAACTCTTCATTCCGAAAGAACCGGAAAAATCTGTTGAAGAAAAGAAATACGTTGCGATCGAAGGATAACAACGAACGCCCCGGAGTGATCCGGGGCGTTTATGTATAACGAAAAACCCGATCAGTATTTTAGAATGATGAGAAGTAAACGGAAAAGAAGGTGAAAAGAATGGCTGGCAAGCGTGATTATTATGAAGTGCTCGGAATTGACAGAAATGCAGATGATGCTTCCATTAAAAAGGCATATAGAAAAATGGCAAAAAAGTACCATCCGGACATGAATAAGGACAATCCGGCTGCGGAAGAAAAATTTAAGGAAGTGACGGAAGCCTATAATGTATTAAGTGATAAAGAAAAGAAGAAATTATATGATCAGTTCGGACATGCGGCATTTGAAGAAGGCGCAGGAGCCGGTGGATACGGACAGCAGGCAGGTTCCGGTTTTACAGGCGGTTCTTTCCACTTTGGAGGCGGCCCCGGCGGTTATCAGGAATTCCATTATACCGGCGAAGATCTGGATGATATTTTTGACGGTATTTTCGGACATGGGAATGGCTTTGGTGGAGGTTTCCATTTCGGCGGAGCAGATCAGGCAGAGGATATTTTCGGAAGAGGTCGTGCGAAACGCAGCAGGGAAGGCGAGGACGTCCTGGCTAAAGTGGATGTCAGCTTTGAAGAGGCTGCACTTGGCGCAGATAAAGTGATCAGTTTCCGTGCACCGGATGGTACGCAGCAGTCGCTGAAGGTACACATTCCGGCGGGCATTGATTCCGGGCAGAAGATACGTCTGCGTGGAAAAGGAATGCCCGGTCAGAACGGCGGACAGGCAGGAAATATGCTTCTTGAGGTTACTGTGCAGAGCAAGCCCGGATTTGAACGAAAAGGGACAGACCTTTATACAACAGTAGAAATTCCTTTTGAAACAGCGGTTCTCGGCGGTGAGGCGATCGTACCGACACTGACCGGTAAAGTAAGCTGTAAGATCAAAGAAGGTACACAGTCCGGTACAAAGATCAGGCTGAAGGGCAAGGGGATCGTATCCATGAAAAATCCGTCCCGGAAAGGGGACGAATATGCAGTCATACAGATCCATGTGCCGAAGCATCTGACACCGGCTGCAAAACAGAAATTAACGGAATATGCAAAAGCGGCTTCCTGACGGAAACCGCTTTTGCTTTTAACTTTCGCAGATCAGGCTTGTTTTTTCAGACAATATATGCTACACTATGGAAACAAAAGCGCATAAGATATGAAATGAATTTCAAAGAGGAAATTCCCCTAAGGGGGAGTTTCCTCTTTTTTGTAGCGAGGAAGGAAATCAAGCATTGTCGTATATTTGCGTAGCAAATGTACGGCGAAATAACCTGCGTAGCAGGTTATAGAAGTGTTCACCCGAGCGTGACTTGTCATGCATCAAAGATGCATGATGTAAACTCGGTCCATCGCCGCAGGCGATTATGTATGGACCGAGGTTCACGTAGAGAAAATCTAAAGCACGAAGTGCGGATGCTGCGAAAGCAGCATGATTTTCGAGTAGTGAGTTCATTTGGATGCAGATTTGCGCAAGAAGGAGGAAAATTATGAAAAAGAAAGTACTTGGTTTATTATTAGCTGTTATGACGGCAGCAATGCTGACAGCCTGCGGAAGCGGCAAAGAGGCAGATACGAGCGCAGCATCAGAAAGCACAGATGCAGCCGTTTCGGAGGAGACATCTTCAGATGAAAGCACAGATGCAGCAGAAGACAGCAGTGCAGAAAAGAAAACTTTAAAAGTAGCAATGGAATGTGGTTATGCACCGTATAACTGGACACAGGCAGATGATTCCAACGGTGCGGTCAAGATCAATGACAGCTCAGATTATGCATATGGCTATGATGTTATGATGGCAAAGAAAATTGCAGATGCTCTTGGTTATGAGCTTCAGATCGTCAAACTGGATTGGGATTCTTTAGTACCGGCTGTACAGTCAGGAACGGTTGATTGTGTCATTGCAGGTCAGTCTATCACATCAGAGCGTCTGCAGATGGTAGATTTCTCACAGCCTTATTACTATGCTTCTATCGTAGGCCTGGTAAAGAGCGACGGACAGTATGCGGATGCCAAGGGTGTTGCAGATCTTGCAGGTGCAACCTGTACTTCGCAGCTTGGTACCGTATGGTATGATGTCTGCCTGCCACAGATCAAGGATGCCAATATCCAGCCTGCACAGGAATCTGCTCCGGCGATGCTGGTTGCACTGGAAAGCGCACGTACAGACCTTGTAGTGACAGATATGCCGACTGCAAAGGCAGCAGTTGTTGCTTATCCGGATCTGAAGCTTCTTGACTTCACAGATTCCGATGACAACTTCCAGGTTTCTGAGGAAGAGATCAACATCGGCATTTCCGTAAAGAAAGGAAACACCGAGCTTTTAGATGGTATCAACTCTGTTCTTTCCACAATGACAACGGATGATTTTGATTCCATGATGAATGAAGCAATTTCTGTCCAGCCATTGTCTGAATAAGGGATTGTTTTTAAAGGAGAAATACTATGATTTCCGAAATGAATTTTTTTGAGCGTATTGTTTATATTTTGCAAAACTACGGCATTTCCTATCTGAAAGGAGCGGGCACAACGCTGCTGATCGCACTTGTTTCTACCGCGATCGGCTGTGTGATCGGCTTTGCGGTCGGTATTGTGCAGACGATACCTGTGGATAAAAAACGGGATGGGATCGGCAAACGGCTCCTGCTGGGGCTTGTCAAGGTGATACTGAAAGCCTATGTGGAGATTTTCCGTGGCACACCGATGATCGTGCAGGCAGTCTTTATTTACTTCGGACTGTCACAGATGTGCAATATCCAGCTTGGTATGTGGCAGGCAGCTTTTCTGGTTGTTTCCATCAATACCGGTGCTTACATGGCGGAATCTGTCAGAGGCGGTATTATTTCTGTTGATCCGGGACAGATGGAAGGCGCAAAGGCAATCGGAATGACACATGTGCAGGCAATGCTAAAGGTCATTCTGCCACAGGCATTTCGGAATATCATTCCGCAGATCGGCAATAACTTTATCATTAATATCAAGGATACGTCAGTCCTGTCAGTCATCAGTATTGTGGATCTGTTCTTTGTTCATAAAAGTGTGGCTGGTGCTTTATATACCTATTTTGAATCCGCTACGATCGTCATGTGTATTTATCTGACGATGACACTTGTTTCTTCAAGACTTCTGGCTCTCTGGGAAAGAAAGCTGGACGGTGATGACAATTACGAGCTTGTGGATGTCATGGATATCGGAAATCAGATGCGTGTTTCAGGAAGGGGGAGAGCATAATGGATACGGAAAAAGTGTTGCAGATCTCTCATCTGGAAAAATCTTTCGGAACACATGAGGTTTTGCGGGATATTGATTTTACGGTCAACAAAGGCGAGGCAATTTCCATCATAGGGCCTTCGGGATCGGGGAAATCTACGTTGCTGCGCTGTGTCAACTTGCTGGAAACGCCGACAGGCGGCAATATTTACTACCACGGAAAAGATATCACGGATGCAAAAATGAACATCCCTTCCTATAGGGAACATGTGGGAATGGTTTTCCAGAATTTTAATCTGTTTGCCAATATGACGGTGCTGGAAAACTGCATGACAGGTCCTGTTACCGTGGCAAAAAAGAGCAAAAAGGAAGCGAAAGAGCTTGCACTTAAATTTCTGGAAAAGGTTGGAATGGAGCAGTATATCAATGCTAGGCCAAGGCAGTTATCGGGCGGACAGAAGCAGCGTGTTGCCATTGCGCGTGCACTTGCCATGGAACCGGAAGTGCTCTTATTTGATGAGCCGACTTCTGCCCTGGATCCGCAGATGGTCGGAGAAGTATTGTCCGTTATGTCTACGCTTGCAAAAGAAGGCATGACGATGCTTGTCGTCACACACGAAATGGCATTTGCAAAAGAGGTTTCCGATAAGGTCATCTTTATGGCGGACGGTGTGATCGTGGAAGAAGGTTCAAGCAGCGATATATTTGAGCATGCGAAGAAGGAACAGACAAAGGAATTTCTGAACCGTTTTCATACCAATCTTTGATTAAAAAGCAGAATAAAGAATTTATGGAGAGGAGCTTTACCGGACAGATCAGTGTGCGGTAAAGCTCCCTTTTTCGCGTGCTTATCTTGTGCGCATGCGTGTTAGGTGGTATACTGGGGATTGATATATTTCGGACTTTTTGATGGGTAGAAAGGGAAAACGATGGGGCAGTTTTTGATCGTGTCAAAGGTGGACAGGCTGGCAGACTATTGTCAGATCGCGCAGTCTTATCAGGTGGGATTTGAATACAATGATTTTTACGATCCGGTTGTGCTGTCAGATGAGGAGCGCCTTGACGGAATCTGGCAGCAGTATGATGCCTGTCGGAAACCATCCCTTTGTACGATGCACGGTGCTTTTCTGGATGTGACGGTATTCAGTGCAGATCCGAAGATCCGGGAGGTTTCCGAGCTGCGTATGCTGCAGAGCATGCAGCAGGCAGAAAGAGGAAAGGTGTCGGGTGTGGTGTTCCATACCAATATCAACCCGTTTTTAAATGACTCATCTTATATACAGAATGCAGTTTCCATGACAGGTGATTTTGTGGAAAAGCTGCTTTTACAATTCCCGGATCTGTCGATTTATATGGAAAATATGTTTGATGACGATCCGGATATGCTCCGGATGCTTTCTGAACGTCTCATAAAATATCCGAATTATGGCGTTTGTCTGGATTATGCGCATGCATCCCTTTCCCGGACAAAGATCGACTTATGGGTGGAAATGCTGGCACCGTATATCAGGCATGTACATATCAACGATCATGACGGAAAACATGATCTGCATCTTGCCGTTGGCAGTGGTGTGACAGACTGGAAAAAGTTTGCTGTATTTTATGAGAAATATTTCAGCAGTCTGACTGTGCTTGTAGAGACAACCAGACCGGACTGGCAGAAGCAGTCCCTTGATTATCTGATGCAGCTTGGAGTGAAATGATTATGAAGAATCAGAATGCAGATGAATTGTTAGAAAGCATTTTTTATTATATGAACCAGCTCTTTGAAAAAAGAGATTTTACAAGTACGATTGAGATCCTCACGAATCTGGGACGTACGCTTGTGCAGTCGGACAGAGCCTCTTTCTGGTTCTGGGACCGGAAAACGCACCAGTACTGGACGCTTGCCGCAGTCGGAAATGAACGGATCGTTGTACCGGAAAACACCGGAATTGTCGGCGTAACAATGCAGGAAAACCGCCCGGTCGTACTGAATGAGCCTTATGAGGATTCCCGCTTTAATCCGGCGGTCGATATGGAAACAGGCTATCGGACAAAGTCGATATTGTGCATTCCCGTGACAAGTGAGCACGGTGAGATGCTGGGTGCTTATCAGGCACTCAATAAACAAGGAGAGGATGGCGACTGCGCCTTTGATGAAAAGGATGTCAAAAGGCTGTCGCTGGTTGCTGTTTTCGGAGCCAAGACATTGGAATCTTATCTTTTGCATAATAAAGCCTTTTTCGACCAGCTTACCGGACTGAAAAACAGAAGTGGTCTGTATGAGGCATTCCACACCCGGATCCTCTCCGGGCAGAAAAAGACGTATTCCATCGTCATGGGAGATATCGATTATTTCAAAAAGGTAAATGACACTTATGGACATAATGCGGGAGATGCGGTGCTTGGGCATGTGGCAGAAGTCCTGCAAGAAAATGTCGGACTGGATGATGAGACTGTCCGTTGGGGCGGCGAGGAATTTATCCTGCTTCTGTGCGGAAAAGATTGTCAGCAGGCAAGAGAAGCAGCGGAAGAGATCCGCCTTAAAATGCTGCGGGAGATCTGCCGCTATGAAGGGGAGGAGATCCGGGTAACGATGTCATTTGGTGTGGAAGAGATCGATACGGCGCTCTCTGTGGAAGAAAATGTCAGACGTGCGGATGAAAAGCTGTACGAGGCAAAAAAGACAGGAAGAAATAAAGTGGTATGATCGGAGGCTTTGGGAAGTGAAGGAATCGGTTTTTATCAGTTACAGCTCCAAAGACAGTAAAATAGTGGAAAAGATCGTTGCGATGCTGAAGGAAGCGGGTATCAGCTATTGGAAAGCACCGGAAATGATCCCTGCAGGCTCTAATTATGCCCGTGAGATTCCGCGTGCCATTGCACAGTGTCAGGTGTTTCTGCTTGTGATTTCCCCCTATTCCCAGGAATCCATCTGGGTGGAAAAGGAGATCGACTGTGCGATCAATGACCGGAAGACGATTGTCCCGCTGAAGCTGACAGAGGATGACCTGAGCGACATGTTCCGTTTTTACCTGAACAATGTCCAGACGATCTCTTATGCGGAAAACCCGGCAGAAGCGCTCAGGCTGACAAGAGAGCGGCTGAACACGCTGTTATCTTTGCCGGCAGATGTGTCGGCAGAACAAAAGATGGCAGATAAGCCGGAAAAACAGGAACAGCCAAAGCCTGCAGGCAGACAGAAGAGACCGGTGCAGGAGGGGCTTGCACCACATCTGAAGCAGGCAATGCGGGGAAACGCATTAAAAATGAATAAGACCCCGGTCGTATGCGAAAACTGTGGAGGAGAACTTACCATGGTATCGCGTGGTACTTATAAGTGTAAACAATGCGGAAATTACTGTTATGATACCTATCAGACGATCCGCAATTTCCTGGATGTGAACGGGCCGAGCCAGATTACGGTGATCGCAAGGGAGACAGGTATTCCGCGGAAAACCATTGAATACTTCCTGTGGGATGACAGACTGGAAGTGCCGCTTGGATCATCCTTCCGGCTGAAGTGCGAGAAATGTGGAATGCCGATCCGTTCCGGGCATTTGTGTGAGACCTGTAAGGAAAAGCAGAGAACAGAGAAAAACAGCGATCAGAAATATCATTATTTCGGATCACCGGAGAGAAGAGGGTAATGAAGAAAAATATCTGGGTATTGTCCGGCAACAGAACAGTACTGGTCCAGGTGCAGAGACAGATCAACCGGGGCGGAGGAATGCGCGCGGTCTGTCTGTTTTCCGATGCGGCAGTTGAGAAGGCAATGGCACATCTTGGCGGAGAAGATACTGTGGAAATGCCGTCACTTTTTCTGGTAGATTATGAAGATGGCAGGAAAAACGGTTTTACGACGTTTTCCCGTATTAAAAACAACCCTGCTTTTGCGGGTATTCCGGTATTCTTTCTCTGTGAGAGCAGAACGCAGGAAACGGATGAGGAATGCTATGAGCTGGGTGGCACGGTTGTTCTTGTGCTTCCTTTTTCCGATGCGGCGCTGCTCCGTATGGAAAAGGCGGCGTGGCAGCATGAAATGACCAGAAACTATGAGAAGCTTCTGCAGAAGCAGGCAGCAGAGCTTGCGACGGCGAAAGAGATCAAGCGGCTGAACGAACAGCTTGCAGCCAGAAATGAGCTGTTGCATCAGGTATTCGGCAAATATTTTTCCGATGAAGTGGTGCAGGTGATCTTAGAGCACCCGGAGGGAGCTGCGATCGGTGGACAGAAGCGGTATCTGACTGTTATGATGGCGGATCTGCGTGGATTTACTTCGCTGTCGGACAGACTTCCGGCGGAAACTGTTATTGAAATGATCAATCATTTTCTGGGTGAAATGACAGAGGTGATCCAGCGTTATCGGGGAACGGTCATTGAGTTTATCGGAGATGCCATTCTGGCTGTATTCGGTGCGCCGCTTGCTTCCGAATGCCCACAGGCGGATGCTGTTGCGGCAGCGGTCTGTATGCAGAACAAAATGCGTGATGTCAATGCCTTTAATCAGGAAAAAGGATATCCCGCAATTGAAATGGGGATTGGTATTCATGCAGGGGAGGTATTCATCGGAAATATCGGTTCGGAAAGCCTGATGCGGTATAACGTGATCGGACAGGCGGTCAACCTGTGCTCCCGCGTGGAAAGCTACAGTGTTGGCGGGCAGATTTTAGCATCAATGGAAACACTCAGACCGATCGAGCAGATAGTTAGCTTTCGCCGCAGCTTTGAAATTGCCATGAAGGGAATCCGTGAAAAAATACCGGTCTGTGAGATTACGGGTATTGCGGGTGCTTATGAATGCAGTCTTCTGCAGGAACAGGAAGCTCCGATGACAATTCTGGAAGACAGATGTGTTCTCAGTATGTATGTACTGCTTGATAAGCAGATACTGGGCAGTGCAATCCCCGCAAGCGTACATGCTATTTCCGAAAAAGAGATCGTATTACAGATGCTGCCACAGGAAAAAGCGGAATATCCGGACGTGTTCACGGATGTTGAACTGGTACTTGATACGCAGGAAAACGCATATGCCAAGATCGTGGAAGCAGAGGGTAACAGATACAGGCTGCACTTCACATTCCTTTCCGGGGATTTCCTGCAGCTTGTAACAAAAGAAAATGCCGATAAAGGATGAGATGTGGCATGGGAAAATATGTACTGGTGCAGGAAAATGTGCCGCAGAACGGAATCAACCGCATCTATCAGGATGCGGAAACCGGTGTGATGATCATAGATGCGATCAGAGGCTTTCTCTGGGAGCGGGAGCAGATGGAAGTGCTGCTTCATACATTTGAAAAAAAAATACTTCTGATCGTGAGCAGACTGACCGATTGTGTACATGTGTGGTGCATGAGCCGGGCGGAACAGATCAGAGCGCTGGAATTTCTGGATGCTTTGTTTGCTGATTATGGAATGCTGCGCGGAGATGCGGTATATGCAGAGGGGGAAATGTCGCAGGTTATTCTGGATGTGAGCATGACCGAGCAGGGAACGACAGATCTTTTGTCTTATTTCATGGAACAGACAGACACATATTTTTCTAAAACAGCGGTTATCTATGCGGACAAAGAGGCCGCGCGGGAGGAACAGATCAGACAGCTTCCCATCTACTGTAAGAAGCAGATTCCATGGGCAGTTGTCGAGACACTGGACATTGCAAAACCGGGAGAAGAGATCTGCATCAAAACGCTGGAAAATGATACCGGTCTGATCATACATGCGGATGCGGATCTGCTGATCATGATAGGCTGTCTGGGCGAAGTGTATGAGATCACCAGACAGAAGTTTGAAAACAGCTATGAGAAAAGCAATGAGCAGCTTGATATTTTCTCGCAGCTTCTGGACTTTATCCCTGCAGTGGAACTTTTGCAGACGGGGGAGTATAAGACGATCGATGAACTGGCGTATCTGTGTGTGCCAAAGCCGGGTGGGATCTACGCAAAGCAGCTGCAGGTACGGACAAAGGTATTCGGCAAGGGAAGAGAGGACTATTTTATCGGTAAGGCGGGAGATTATCTGGCGATCCGCTTAGATGATCTGCAGGATATGTATATCATCCGCCGGGAAGTATTTGAACGAACTTATGAATTGAAAACAGGAGAATAATATGGCAACCTATTTAATTGATTATGAAAATACAGGCGTCAAGGGGCTGCTCGGGATTGAACAGCTGAAAGAAGATGATCTGATCATCATTTTTTACGGACCGAAAACAGGAGCAGTTCCATTTGATGAGCATGTGAAGATCTGTCAGGCAGCTTCACAGGTAAAATATATCAAAACAACAAAGACGGCAAAAAATTATCTGGATTTCCAGCTCACAACCTATCTGGGCTATCTGGTCGGACAGACCGATGTGAAGGAATATTATGTGATCAGCAAGGACAGCGGTTATGACAGTGTGATCGACTTTTGGAAAAAGTGGGGCATCCGTATTGTCAGAAAAGAAAATATCGCAGGACAGAAAATAGCCGCAAAGGCAGCAACCGGAAAGACAGCAGGTAAGCAGAAGACAACTGCTAAGGCAGCGAAACAGGCTTCCGGAACGACTGGCGGAAAGAACCGGATTGCACAGGAGGCTAATCAGGCAGTGCAGGGAGAAGGTCATGCAGCAGATCAGATCATACAGGACGAAAAACAAACTGTGCTTGAAAAAACACAAAATGCAGATGCGGTAATACTGCATACTTTGGACAATGTAGAAGAGAGTAACGCGGCAGATAATACTGCAGCGGACAACAATACTGCAGACAAAAATGCGGCAGTATCTGCACAAAAGGAGCAGATGACGATACCTGTACATGATGTAGATAATGCAGAGCAACCTGATCAAGAGGTTAGCAACGAACAATCCAACATAAAGACGGAGCGTAACCGGAAAAAAGAGAAAGAAATCGCCCGCACGAATGTACCGGAGTCTGTGAAAAAGAAAGTGCGCCAGAAGCTGAAGGGAGAGAACCTGCATGCAGGTGTATACAGACAGATCTATGGCTGTATGCTGCAGGCACAGGACAAACAGACCCTGAACATGGCGCTTGTTAAAACATTCAAGCAGGAAAACGGCAATCATTACTATAAGCTGATCCAGCCCGTATTTACGGAGTGGCTTAAAACACTGTAGAGATCACTGCAGACAATATAGCACACGAAAGGTGCGTTATGCTATTGCGGATATGGGTGAAATGGGGTAAAATTAATATGTTTGTGGTCTGCGCGCTAAGGAGTGTGTTTTTTTAGATGCAGGCGCAGATCTATATGATTCCACAGGAAAAGATATAAGGAGTAAATTATCATGGATTTAGTGAATATCAGAGATTTATACCGGGCGCAGAAGGAATATCTGGAAAAGGAAGTTGTGATCGGCGGATGGCTGAGAAGCAAGCGTGACAGCAAGAGCTTTGGCTTCCTTGTGATCAATGACGGTACTTTTTTTGAACCGCTTCAGGTTGTATATTCCGACCGGCTTTCCAATTTTGAAGCGATCAGCAAGTTAAATGTAGGTGCTGCCCTGATCGTAAAAGGCGTTGTAACACCGACACCACAGGCAAAGCAGCCGTTTGAGATCCAGGCAACGGAGGTTGTGATCGAAGGACAGTCTGCACCGGATTATCCGCTGCAGAAAAAGAGACATACTTTTGAATATCTGCGTACGATCTCTCATCTGCGTCCGCGTACCAATACGTTTGAAGCGGTATTCCGTGTCCGTTCGCTGATCGCATATGCAATCCACAAATTCTTTCAGGAACGTGATTTTGTCTATGTGCATACACCATTGATCACAGGCAGTGACTGTGAAGGTGCGGGAGAAATGTTCCAGGTAACGACAATGGATCTGGCAAATGTACCGAAAAAGGAAGACGGCAGTATTGATTATCAGCAGGATTTCTTCGGAAAACCGACCAACCTGACAGTCAGTGGACAGTTAAACGGCGAAACTTATGCAATGGCATTTAAAAATATTTATACGTTCGGACCGACCTTCCGTGCAGAAAATTCCAATACAACAAGACATGCGGCGGAATTCTGGATGATCGAGCCGGAGATTGCTTTTGCGGATCTGAAGGATGATATGGTACTGGCAGAAAGCATGATCAAATATATTATCAGCTATGTACTGGAAAATGCACCGGAAGAAATGAATTTCTTCAACCAGTTTGTGGATAAGGGACTGATCGAAAGACTTGAGCATGTCCTTCATTCAGAATTTGGTCATGTGACATACACAGAAGCCATAAAGATATTAGAGAAGCACAATGATGAATTTGATTACAAAGTATCCTGGGGCTGCGATCTGCAGACAGAGCATGAACGCTATCTGACAGAAAAAGAATTCGGCAGACCGGTATTTGTAACAGACTATCCGAAGGAGATCAAAGCCTTCTATATGAAGCTGAACGAGGATGGCAAGACTGTTGCTGCTATGGACTGCCTTGTACCGGGCATCGGCGAGATCATCGGCGGAAGCCAGAGAGAAGATAACTACGAAGTCCTTCTGCAGAGAATGCAGGAATGCGGACTGAAACCGGAAGATTACCAGTTCTACCTGGATCTGCGTAAATACGGTTCTGCAAGACATGCAGGCTTTGGACTCGGCTTTGAACGCGGCGTCATGTACCTGACAGGTATGGGTAACATCCGCGACGTCATCCCATTCCCACGAACCGTAAAGAATTGCGACTTGTAGTAAGGAGGGACCCGCGAAGTGGGAGGATGCCTGTTAAGAAAGTAAAGAAGAGGAGCTGCACATGAGCATAATCATTCCGGAGGGTTACAAATCCGCCCTCAACATCAAAGACACCGAAAAAGCGATCAAGCGCGTCAAAGATTTTTTCCAGCGCGAGCTGATCACACAGCTGAATTTAAGCCGTGTATCCGCACCACTGTTTGTAGATGCTTCTTCCGGTCTGAATGACAACTTGAACGGCGTGGAACGCCCGGTCGCATTTGACCTGAAGGAACAGAAAAACAGAGAAATGGAGATCGTACATTCTCTGGCAAAGTGGAAACGTATGGCACTCGGACAGTATGGTTTCTCTGTCGGAGAGGGATTATACACCGATATGAATGCGATCCGCAGAGATGAAGATACCGACAATATTCATTCTATTTATGTGGATCAGTGGGACTGGGAAAAGGTCATTGCAAAAGAGGACAGAACTGAAGAAACGCTGCGCGATACAGTAAAATCCGTGTATGAAGCACTCCGCGTGACTGAAAAGTTCATGGCAAATGAATATGATTATATTGAATGTATCCTGCCTGAGGAGATCACATTTGTGACAACGCAGGAGCTGGAGGATCGTTACCCTGAGCTTACTGCAAAAGAGCGGGAAAACAAAGCGGCAAAAGAATACGGTGCAATCTTCCTTGAACAGATCGGAGATAAACTGGCAAGCGGCAAGCCACATGATGGCAGAGCACCGGACTATGATGACTGGAAGCTGAACGGTGATATTATTGTTTACTATCCGGTGTTGGATATGGCACTGGAATTATCTTCCATGGGTATCCGCGTAGATGAGGATTCCTTAAAGGAACAGTTGAAAAAGGCAGGCTGCGAAGAACGTATGGAGCTTCCGTTCCAGAAAGCACTTCTGAATAAAGAGCTTCCGTATACGATCGGCGGCGGAATCGGACAGTCCAGAATCTGTATGTTCTTCCTCAGAAAAGCGCATCTGGGAGAAGTGCAGGCATCTGTATGGCTTCCGGAAGATCTGCAGAAGGCAGAAGAAAAAGGCGTTGTATTCTTATAAGGCAGGCAGTTCTCACAGAAAACAGAAAAACAGAGCAGGCAGGTGGAATTATGAAGTTTTTCTTTACATCCGAAGCTGACAGATCACAAAGAGACGTAGATGGACGAAAGAGAAAAGCATGCTTCTGCCTGCTTTTTTTCTGCCTGCTGGCGGCATTTTTATACTGGCAGAACAATGGTCTGACGATCACGGAATATGATATTGTAAAGAAAGATTTGCCACAAAGCTTTAATGGGTGTACAATAGTGCAAATATCAGATTTGCACAATAAATCTTTTGGCATGGGCCAAAGAAAACTGCTGCATAAAATAAAAGCGTGTGATCCGGATGTGATCGTGCTCACTGGAGACCTGGTAGACAGCAACCGACCGGACGTTGATACGGCGCTGGAGCTTATTTCTGGCATAGCGGATCTGGCACCGGTTTATTTTGTGACAGGCAATCATGATAACTGGCTGTCCACAGAGAATACGGATCGTCTGATGCAGGGTCTTGAAGCTGCAGGTGTTCATGTATTAAGGGACGAAGTGCGTATCCTGACGATGGGTGAGCCGAAGGAAACGATTTATATGGCAGGGATCGATGATGCTTCCCTTGCTTCTACAGCCGAATGCGATAAAACACTGAAAAAGCTGACTGTCCGGAAAAATCCGGATGATTTTATGATCCTTCTGGCGCATGAGCCGCAGAGGCTGGAACAATATGCAGCATATGGGGTTAGTCTGGTTCTGAGCGGGCACGCGCACGGTGGGCAGTTCCGTATTCCGTTTATTGGCGGATTCGTGGCACCGGATCAGGGCTTTCTGCCTGCTTATACAGAAGGTGTTTTCCGCGAAAAAGATACGGATCTTGTGATCAGCCGGGGGCTGGGTAACAGTGTGATCCCGATCCGGCTTTTCAACAGACCGGAACTTGTAAAAGTGATTTTACATTCAGAAAATGATAAATAGCAATAAAGAAAGGGAAAGGGAAACGTATATGAATTATGAACAGGCGCTGGATAAACTGACAAAATATGGACAACAGCACTTGCTGCATTTTTATGGGGAATTAAATGAGGCGCAGAAAAAGAGACTTCTTTCACAGATAGAGGCAACGGACTTTGAAGTGCTTTCTTCAATGGATGCAACACATAAAACAGAACGTGGCAGGATAGCACCGCTGGAAGCCATGCAGCTTCCGGAAATTGAGAAAAAGAAAGTACAATTCTGCAAAACCGGACTGGATGCGATTCGCGGCGATAAAGTCGGAGCGGTTTTGCTTGCCGGCGGAATGGGGACAAGACTTGGTTCCGATGCTCCAAAGGGTGTATACAATATTGGTGTGACAAAGGATCTTTATATTTTCGAGTGTCTGATCCATAACCTGATGCAGGTAACTGCGCAGGCGGGGCATATGATCTACTTGTATATCATGACAAGTGATAAAAACCATGATCAGACAGTGGCATTTTTCGAGGAACATCAGTATTTCGGATATCCGCAGGATCATATTTTCTTCTTTATGCAGGAGATGGCGCCTGCTGTAGATCGTGACGGCAAAGTCTATCTGGAGGAGAAAGACAAGATCGCAACTTCTCCGAACGGAAACGGCGGATGGTTTGTTTCCATGGCGAAAAGCGGTATTCTGGATCAGGTTCGCAAAACGGGCATTGAATGGCTGAATGTGTTTGCTGTAGACAACGTATTACAGAAGATCGCCGATCCGGTTTTTGTGGGGGCATGCATTGAGGAACAGTGTAATGTAGGTGCAAAAGTGGTAGCTAAGGCTAATCCGGATGAAAAGGTTGGTGTGATGTGCCTGGAAGATGGAAAGCCATCGATCATTGAATATTATGAGCTGACAGAAGAAATGCGGCAGGAAAAAAATGACAGAGGGGAATACGCATACAATTACGGTGTGATCCTGAATTACCTGTTCCGTGTCAGCGAGCTGGAACGCACGATGTCCCACAAGCTTCCGCATCATAAGGTAGAAAAGAAGATCGCACATATTGATGAGACAGGTGTAAGGGTAAATCCGCAGGAGCCAAACGGCTATAAGTTTGAGCAGCTTGTACTGGATATGATCCATGATATGGATAAATGCCTGCCATTTGAGGTCGTGCGGGAGCATGAGTTTGCACCGATCAAAAACAAAGAGGGTGTGGACAGCGTGGACACTGCAAGGGCGCTGCTTGTTCAAAATGGGATACAGATATAAGTATTGCAAGTAAATAAAGGAATGAACCAACAGACAACAGGAGGAAATGAAAATGGCAATTTTAGTAACAGGTGGAGCAGGCTTTATCGGAAGCCATACAGTTGTAGAACTGCAGAATGCAGGCTATGATGTGGTGGTTGTGGACAATCTGGTAAATGCAAGCAAAGAAGCGCTGCGCCGCGTAGAAGAAATCACGGGAAAACCGGTTACTTTTTATGAAGCGGACATTCTGGACAAAGATGCAATGGAGAAAGTATTTACCGAAAATGAGATTGAATGTGTGATCCATTTTGCGGGACTGAAGGCGGTCGGAGAATCCGTACAGAAGCCATGGCTGTATTATTACAATAATATTTCGGGTTCCCTGATCTTATTTGATGTTATGAGTAAGCATGGGGTAAAAAACATTATCTTCTCTTCTTCTGCAACTGTATACGGAAAGCCGGACAAGGTACCGGTAACGGAAGACTGCCCGAAGGGTGAGATCACAAACCCATATGGACAGACAAAGAGTATGCTGGAGCAGATCCTGACAGATATCCAGAAAGCGGATCCGCAGTGGAATGTGATCCTGCTTCGTTACTTTAACCCGATCGGCGCACACAAGAGCGGTAAGATCGGTGAAAATCCGAATGGTATTCCGAATAACCTGATGCCGTATATCACACAGGTTGCTGTTGGCAAACTGAAATGTCTTGGCGTGTTTGGAGATGATTATGATACACCGGACGGAACGGGCGTCAGGGATTATATTCATGTAGTGGATCTGGCAACCGGTCATGTGAAAGCAATTGAGAAGATCAAAGAAAACCCGGGACTGAAGATATACAATCTGGGAACGGGTAAAGGGTATAGTGTTCTGGATATTGTTAAAAATTTTGAAGCAGCAACCGGTATTAAAATCCCATACGAGATCAAGCCGCGCCGCGCAGGAGACATTGCAACCAATTATGCAGATGCCTCCCTTGCAAAAAAAGAGCTTGGCTGGGTTGCCCAGCATGATATCAAAGAAATGTGTGAAGATTCCTGGAGATGGCAGCGCATGAATCCAAACGGGTTTTCCGATTAGGAAAGTCCGATCACATACTGATACATAAAGATAAAATGACAGAAGCTTCCGCCCATGACGAACAGATGAAATATTTCATGAGAACCAAAATATTGATGTCTGGCGTTAAAAAGCGGGAGCTTCAGTGCATATATGATCCCGCCGACTGTGTAAATAATCCCACCGGCGAGCAGCCAGCCAAAGGCAGCAGCAGGCAGGCAATGGACGATCGGACTGAATACAAAGACACAGATCCAGCCCATGGCAATATAGATCACCGAAGAAAACCATTTTGGACAGGTGATCCAGAGAAATTTAATGCCGATCCCGATCAATGCAAGCGACCAGACTGCGATCAGCAATGGGTATCCCCGTTTCGGGTCCAGCACCAGAAGGCAGACAGGTGTGTAAGAGCCTGCGATCAGGACGAAGATCATGGAGTGATCAACCTTCCGCAGTATTTTGATCACGGCTGCAGGCAGATTGACAGAATGGTATGTGGCACTTGCACCATATAATAAGATCATGCTGATGATAAAAACCAGCATGGCAAGCAGACAGACAGAGCCATGCGATGCGGCTTTTAATAACAACGGAACTGCCGCGCCGACTGCCATGATCATGGCAATAAAATGAGTAAGTGCACTTCCCGGTTCGCGTAATGTGATTTGCATAATAATAACCTCCTTAATAAAACAGGACCGATAGTAATTACTTGACAGACCTGATGATACACATTAAATACAACAAGTAGTTTTGAAAACTACTTACTATGATACAAATACTACAATAAGTGTGTGCAAAAGTCAACAGACTAATGCGGATGATCTGAGACAAAAGCCACTAAAATGTACGGCAGAAAGGACGGATTTTATGTTTCGAATGTGGGCAAAGATCTGGAAAAACAATCACATGATCAAAGATACTGTTGTGGAGGATGCTTCTGATCGAGGCAGAACGCAGAAGGTATTCCATGCAATGGATGAGGTTATTTATACCTTTGATCTGGGGAAACCGATCTGGCTGGATAAAACGGTCAAAGAATTTCAAAATCACAGCAGGGCGCGTTTTTATCAGGATAATTTTATAGAAACCATTGATTTTGATTATCTGGAGATCCAGATGATCGAAGAAGACTAGATTATGGAACGGCAATTCTTAAAAATTAGTAAAAATCCACAAAAAATAAAAAAATGTGGTATAATTAATGTCGTGATTTAACAAAACATGGATATTGGGGCGGGTTCCAAGGTCTTTCCCCCACCTATGAGCAAGCTCACATGGAGTTAGACCTTTTGACCCTGGCATCATAAGTTATTATAGTGTAATAAATTAAGGAAAGTTGGGGAATTTATGGAATTTGTACCAAACACGAGGAACGACATTGACAGCTGGAAGGAAGTCCAGCTTGTATATAATTCTGCATTAAAGGAGATCGGGACAAAGCTGGAGATCTTAAATGATGAATTCCAGCATGTACATCAGTACAATCCGATCGAACATATCAAATCGCGTATCAAATCACCGGAAAGTATAGTAAAGAAACTGAAAAAGCATGGCTATGAGTCCAGCATCCAGAATATGGTAAAGTATGTCAATGATATTGCGGGAATCCGTGTTATCTGTTCTTTTACATCCGATATTTACAGGATTGCGGAAATGTTGATCAATCAGAACGATATCCGCGTGCTTTCTGTGAAGGATTACATCTTGAATCCGAAGCCCAGCGGGTATAAAAGTTATCATCTGATCGTGACGGTACCTATTTTTCTGTCGGATCGTATTGTGGATGCAAAGGTAGAGATCCAGATCAGAACGGTTGCGATGGACTTTTGGGCAAGTCTGGAGCATAAGATCCATTACAAATTTGAGGGTAATGCACCGGAGCATATTAAGAAGGAACTGGTGGAATGTGCCATGATGGTTTCGGATCTGGATGCCAGAATGCTTTCTCTGAATGAGGAAGTCCAGGAATTGATCGCCAGCCAGAAAGAGGAGGCGGCTCAGACAGAGGCAGTCAAAACAGAAGAATCGGTTATATAAAGAAAAAATACTGTCGTCCGGCAGTATTTTTTGTTATGGCGACATTCCTTTGAAATGATCGATACGGTAAAAGCAGGCTTGCAAAGATGCAGAAACATTTTGACAAAATAAAAAGCCCTATAAAATGAGGAGTGCCGCGAAGCCTTTCGGCCCCGCGGCTATTATGAAAAAATTTATCTTTCGGTAGATGTCTTTTGTTAATAAAGGATTGTTTCCTTTGATTTAAGTAAAGTATACCAATCAATTATGAACAAAATATGAACACGATATGAAAAATGGGTGAATTTACACAAAGCATAAAAAGACTATATGTAAAATCTATGCAAAATGCACAAAAAATGTACGGTTATAATACGCTTTGCGAGTGTTGTAAAAGGACGGAAATAATGTTAGAATGATAAGTATTCAGAACCATGCAGATCCGCAATTGACTGACCGTTATGGGAAGATTTTTATGGATTTATATGGAGAGAAAGCCTCGTAAGCGAAAGAAAGGCATCGGAGATGCGATTTGCGATCAGGGGCGGATGATTTACGGATCAGTGTGCGGAAAATCAGGATGACGGAGGGTAAGCATGGATAATTTTATGGACAGGCTGACGAAGCGGTTTAATGCCGGTGAACTGATACAGGCAAACGGTGAAGCGGAAGCGCGCGAAAATGAGAGACTGCGGAAACAGACTGCGGAATACGAAAAAATGATGCAGGAGATCCGGCGCCTGAATTTAAAAACGGTCGAAGTTTCCGAACAGGTATCCCAGATGCTTTCCTGCGGGATCGAGCAGCTGGAAGAGTATGAGGCAAAGCTTCACGGGCTGATCAAAGAGGAAGAAACGGATAAAACAGAAGCTGCTGCGGATGCGCAGCAGATAAATCAGGTGATAACACAGGAACTTGCAGAGCAGAAAAAGGCTTTGGATCTGCAGATTGCGGGAATGCAGGAGCTGATGGACGCACAGCTGAAAAATCTGCAGGATAGCGTGGGTGTGCAGCTTTCCGGAGCAGATGATAAGCTCGCGGGTGTAGGCGACAGGCTTTCGGGGGTGGATGACAAACTTACAGGTGTAGGTGACAGGTTGTCCGGCGTAGATGACAAACTCGCGGGTGTAGGCGACAGGCTTTCGGTTGTAGATGAGAAACTCACCGGTGTTGACGGACAGATTTCAGCGGCGGTAGAAAAGCTCCTTGCAGAAAATGCACAGAGCCTTGCGACGCTCAGAGAGTGGAATGTGCAGAAGCAGCAGGGAGACCGGACAGAAATACTGGATACGGTCAGAACAGTAGAGAATAAACTGGAGCAGCTTTCCGGCAATATTACTGATAATGCTATCAGGCAGCACAACCTATTACAGGATATGGCAGTCAATACGGAAAACGCACTACAGGATCTGACACGCACAACAGAGGATGCTCTTCGGAATCTCCAGATGAAGATTGAGCAGCAGGCATCGGCAGAAAATGCCAATGCAGAGCTGATTGAAGCGACCGGTCAGATCAAGGAAATGATTGTAAATGTCCGGCTGTATCTGGATGATGTACAGAAGCATATTGAAGATTATGTGCACAAAGAAGATGTTAAGGTTTATCGTAATGTACAGGCTGTGTTGATGGAACAGCTCAGTAATAAAACAAGAGATCTGAATGATCATATGGATGCACTTGAAAAATCCGTACAAAAAAGTAAAGGAACAAAGCCTCTGCTCGTATTTGCGATCCTGCTTTCAGCAGCGTCTCTTGCGGTTCAGATCCTGCAGATGCTGGGTATTTTATAATGGCAGAAATAGATTTTAAGCCGGGTAACATGCTTTATCCGCTGCCTGCAGTGCTTGTGACTGTGGCAGATAAACAGGGAAAAGCCAATATTTTTACAGTCGCATGGGCAGGAACGGTATGTACCAATCCACCTATGGTAAGCATTTCCGTCAGAAAAGAACGTTTTTCGCACGCAATGCTTCTCGATACGGGAGAATTTGTTATCAATCTGACCACAGAGAAACTGGTGTATGCGACTGATTATTGTGGTGTGAAGAGTGGCAGGGATGTTGATAAATGTAAAGAACTGGATCTGCATCTGGTTCCGGGAAAGAAAGTGAAAGTACCGCGTCTTTTGGAAAGTCCGGTCAATATTGAATGCCGCGTCACAGAGGTAAAGGAGCTTGGCTCGCATGATATGTTTCTTGCCGAGGTGGTAGCAGTCAGCGTGGATGATGCTTATATGGATGAGAAGAATTCTTTCCATCTGGATCAGGCGGATCCGATCGTCTATTCGCATGGTACTTATTATGCAATGGGAAAAGAACTGGGACGTTTTGGATACAGTGTGAGAAAAAAGTCTTGACGAGTCGGACAAAAATCAGTATGATGATGGCAAGAGCAGAATAAAGCACAAGATAACTAGTATAATAGAATAAACAGTAAGTGCCACGAAGATGTAGCATCAGGATTTTTCCTGATGCTATTTTTGTTAGTAAGGAAGGAAACCAAGCGTTGTCGTATATTTGCATAGCAAATGTACGGCGCAATAACCTGCATAGCAGGTTATAGAAGGTTTCACCCGAGCGAGCGCTGTCATGTATCGTAGATGCATGATGTAGCCTCAGCCCATCACCGAAGGTGATTATACATGGGCTGAGGTTCACGCAAGAGAAAATCAGAAGTGCGGAGCACGGCTGACAGCAAGGCTGGCAGGATTTTCGAGTAAGAGGAGGAAGGAAACGCCTATGGATACGATCGACAAAAATATATCCGTTAATTTAAGAAAGATCCGGAAAGAACAAAATATGAGTCTGGATATGCTTTCAGAGCGTACGCTTGTCAGCAAGAGTATGCTCGGACAGATTGAAAGAGGAGAATCCAATCCGACAATCACGACAATTGCTAAAATATGCGAAGGGTTAAGGATTGGAATTGAAGATCTGCTTTATCGGGAAAAAGATCCGGTCTCCCTTGTCAAAAAGGAGCAATGTCGTGTAACAAGAAGTGCACAGAGCCGTTATGCAGTCAGACTTGTTTTTCCGTTTGACAAAGAACGGAATTTTGAAATATACACGATCAGTATTGAAGCCGGAGCACAGATGCAGCTTCCTTCCCATGGAGCGCATACGACTGAATATATTACGGTTACACAGGGAACACTGATACTACGCCATGAAAATAAGGAGCTGAAGCTGGCGTGCGGAGACTCTGCATGTCTGTGTGCAGGTGGGGAATATACGTGGCAGAATATGGGAGACGGACAGGCGCAGATGAGCGTTGTTATGACGGTGTCCTGACTTTACAATTACATAAATAGCTGATAAAATAGATCTGTTATGAAAATCACGAAATACTACAGGCATGTGAAAACCACATATTGGAAGACGGCTTTTCTGATTGCATTAGCAGGTCTTTTTTTGTTGCCTTCTTATACAAAAATAGAAAAGACGGGAAATAATGTATATGAGATTACCTTGAATGGGGAACAGGTTGGAACTGTTTCCGATACAAAAGATGCAGATTCTCTTTTGTGGCAGGCGAGAAAAGAAATCGCAAAGGAGAAAGACGTACTGTTTCTGGCAGATGCAGAGCTTTCCGTGACAGGACGTGAGGCATATTTTGCACAGTTTACCGGAGAGGATGAGATCATTGCCAATATGAAAGAGGTGCTGACAGCATCTCAGATCAGCACGATCCAGCCGGCATTTACGATCAAGATCAATCAGCTTATGATCAATCTTTCCAGCGTACAGGAGGTTTCGGAAGCACTGCAGGCTGCACTTGACCAGTATCAGGAAGGGAAGCAGTTTGTCGCACAGCTCGGGCCGGATCAGACAAGAGAACTGAACGTGCTGACAGTTGAGGCAAAGAGTGCGGAAGAGAAGAAGGAAGAAGAAAAAGAAGAACAGGACAGGCCATTGGTAGCAGGCTGTACAAGGGCACTTGCCGATATGGTAAAAGATACACAGGCTGCAAAGGAACTGACCTTTGACGATTTTGACTATGGGTTGACCCGGCTTTCCTATGCGGATAATGTGGAGATCGTAGAATCTTATCTTCCTGCAGATCAGATCCAGTCGTTGTCCGATGCAAAAGATCTTCTGACAAAAGAGCAGGATCAGCAGCAGATCTATGAGGTACAGCAGGGAGATACCCTTTCCGAGATCGCGATCAACTGTGACATTCCGCTGGATAAGATAATTGAGCTCAATGACAGCCTGGACGAAAATTCCATGATACGTGTCGGAGAAGAACTGGTGATCACTTCACCGGAGCCGGCACTTTCCATTGACAGGCAGGAAGAAGTCTATTACGAAGAAGATTATGAAGCAGATATCCAGTATGTTTACAATGATGACTGGTATACAACGGATACACAGATCCTGCAGCAGCCATCAGCCGGACATCGTAAGGTGGCAGCACTGAAGTCCTATCATAACAAAAAGGAAACAGAGACGGAAATACTGAAAGAAGACGTTACAATTGCTGCAGTTCCGAAGATCATTGAAAAAGGAACAAAGATTCCTCCGACGTATATCAAACCAATCTCAGGAGGGCGTCTGTCTTCACAGTTTGGAAGAAGAAAAGCCCCGACAAAGGGTGCATCTACCTATCATAAGGGAGTCGACTGGGCGACACCGGTTGGTACCAAGGTTGTGGCATCCAGCGCGGGAACGGTTGCCAGGGCAGGCTGGGGTAGCGGCTATGGTTACGTTGTTTATATCAATCATGCGGACGGAAGACAGACAAGATACGGGCATCTGAGCAAGGTGCTTGTACGCGTGGGAGATCAGGTTTCACAGGGACAGAAGATCGCTCTTTCCGGAAATACCGGCAGAAGTACAGGAGCACATCTGCATTTTGAAATACTGATCGGTGGCGCGCAGGTAAATCCATTGCAGTATTTGAATTGATAAGAACGGTCGGATAGCAGCAAATACTCAATATAATCCAATATATGGAAGCGAATGCAATGGATTTACTGAATTTTAAGGATAGAAATGCGTAAATCTGTATCAAAATAGACAATTTACAAAACTATCTGTTGTGTTATATAATTAGTAGATAAACAGGATACACTAAATTTGAGGTGTGACATGGAACAATATGTGATTAAAGGTGGAAATCCGCTGGTTGGTGAGGTGGAGATCGGCGGCGCGAAAAATGCAGCACTTGCCATCCTGGCAGCAGCAACTATGACGGATGAGACCGTTACGATAGAAAATTTACCGGATGTCAGAGATACAAATGTGTTGATGCAGGCAATGGAAGAGATTGGTGTGCATATTGACAGGATTGACAGACATACCGTTAAGATCAATGCAGGCAGTATCAATGATCTGGTTGTAGATAATGAATATATTAAAAAGATCAGAGCTTCTTATTATTTATTGGGGGCTTTGCTTGGCAAATATAAAAAGGCAGAGGTGGCACTTCCGGGTGGATGCAACATCGGCAGCAGACCGATTGACCAGCATTTGAAGGGATTCCGTGCACTTGGTGCCAAGGCAGATATTTCGCATGGTCATATCTGTGTGGAGACAGACAGGCTTGTCGGCAATCATATTTATATGGACGTGGTCACGGTAGGTGCTACCATTAATATCATTATGGCAGCAGCACTTGCAGAAGGACAGACGATCATTGAGAATGCAGCGAAGGAGCCGCACGTAGTAGATGTGGCAAACTTTTTAAACAGCATGGGAGCCAATATTAAGGGTGCAGGAACGGATGTGATCCGTATCCGCGGTGTGGAAAAGCTTCATAAAACAGAATACTCTGTTATTCCGGATCAGATCGAAGCCGGTACATTCATGTTTGCAGCAGCAGCCACAAAGGGTGATGTGACAGTCAAGAATGTCATTCCAAAGCATCTGGAGTCCATCAGTGCAAAGCTGATCGAGATCGGCTGTGAGATCAAAGAGTCTGACGATGCAGTCCGTGTGGTATCTTCCAAGCCGCTGACCCATACACATGTCAAGACACTTGCCTATCCGGGCTTCCCGACCGATATGCAGCCACAGATTGCTGTGACGCTGGCACTTTCAGAAGGAACCAGCATTGTAACGGAAAGCATTTTTGAAAATCGCTTCCGCTATGTGGACGAGCTGACAAAGATGGGAGCTAATATTAAGGTAGAAGGTAATACGGCCATTATTGAGGGCGTTAAGAAATATACGGGAGCCCATATTGATGCACCGGATCTCCGTGCAGGCGCGGCGCTTGTGATCGCCGGTCTTGCGGCAGAGGGCATCACGGTTGTCGATGATATCCTGTATATTGAGCGCGGATATGAAGATTTTGATGTCAAACTCAGAGGCTTAGGAGCTCAGATCGAAAAAGCGGCAGATGAAAAAGAAGTCCAGAAGCTGAAATTGAAGATTGGATAAAGAAAAGAAATGGGACGTTCCGAGGAACGTCCCTATTGTTTTATATAAGTGAAATTACAGCAGCCGTTCGATAGCAATATCTTTCTGCTTGGAAAGGTCGACAAAGGTATCTCCACATTTGACCATAGGGCGGGAGAACTGCTGCGGATTGATGAAAACAACATCGCCTTCCTGACCGTTTGTCAAACGGACACGCTGCCCAATGTAGGTAAGGACAACATTTTTCAGGAAGCAGAGGATATATTCGGATTCATATTTCTGCAGCCCTTCTTTTTCAAAAATATCTATGACGGTAAAAGGACAAAGTGGACCACGGTAGACGCGTGCGGCTGTCATCGCATCGTAGACATCTGCAATGCTGACGATCTTGGCGAATTTGTCGATGCGGTTTCCGGTCAGACCGAAAGGATATCCACTGCCATCACAACGCTCGTGGTGCATAAGGGCGGCATTTTTGATGTGATCGTTGACAGGCTGGTTCTGCAGAATCTTGTAGCCTTCGATCGTATGCGTTTTGATCACATCGTATTCCTCGTTGGTCAGACGATCCGGTTTTTTGATGATCGCATCGGGAATACAAAGCTTTCCAATATCATGAAACAGACCGCAAAGTGTCGCAAGCTCAACATCTTCCTGCGAAAAATGCAGCCAGCCGGCAAAAACATTACAGATCAGGGCAACATTCAGACAATGCGCGTAGGTAAGATCATCGTAAGCACGCATATTGTGGAGCATGTTAAAGAAATTCACACTTCCGCCATCTGCCTGCAAAAGCTCCAGTGTGTCATCCAGCATGGCAGATATATCGATCGGAGCACCTTTTTCTACGATATCATTGATCTGATCCTTGAAATCGACGATCGTTGTGTCGAAAGTTTCCTTAAATTTATGGAACTCCGGACTTGCCTGAATACGCGCAGAATAAGGATCGGATATAGCTGGCTCCTGTACTTCGTTTTCCATAATGCGGATGCTCGGAACAGAATAGAATTCAAGCCGGGTAATGATCTTATCGGTCAACACAGTGCCCTTTGAGACAATTAACTGATTGCTGTAAGAATAGACATCTTCACCAGTGACCATGCCCGGTATTAAATTGGCTATAAAAGTTCTTTTCATCCTGTCAGCCCTCGATCATAAACAATTAAAATTAGTTAAATTATACGGTTTGCAAGTTTATCTGTCAATTCATGGGTGGAAAAGAAAACAGAAGAGGGCTGTTTTATTTTCTGTATTTCTACAGTTGACTTCAAGGTTTTCCTCTGCTATCATAACCATATTCATCGCCACTTTTCAGGCAGCGATTATCTCAGAGCTATGGCTCGTCATGAAAGGGCGTTTCGCCCGGTTTTTCAGTTTTGAAATTACAACAGAGGAATTAACAGTAAATGCCACAAATGGACTTGAATTGTTATGTTGATAAGGATGCTGGAATGACATATAATAGGGTAAACCCTATTTCGTCTATGTTTTTCTCTGTTTTTATTATAGATGTAACTATAAACAGACAGAGAAAGGAAAGAGGAATGGATAAGAAGCCAAGAAAAACTGAAAAAAGACAGTTGGAAATCGTCAGGCAGCTTCGACCGATAGATGACTGCTTTTTTGAAGTAATGATGGAAGATCCGGATGCCTGTGAGGAATTATTGCAGGTTGTTTTGGAAAATCCGTTGTTAAGAATAAAGAAAGAAACTGTTTCAGGTCAGAAGAGTATCAGGATCATCGGAAAGCGTTCTATTCGAGTGGATGCTTATGCGGAAGGCAATGAGGATACTGTATTTAATATTGAAATCCAAAGGGCTGATAATGAAAACCATGTGAAGAGAGTAAGGTACAATGCATCCGTGATAACAGTAAACCGTTCGGAACCGGGAGATCTGTTTGAACAGGTGCAGGAACTGTTTGTTATCTATATTGCAGATTTTGATGTGTTAGGCAATGGAAGGACGATCAGTCATGCGGAAATGACATGCGTTGAAACAGGTGTAACATTGAACGATGGACTGCATGAGATATTCGTTACAACTATTGGAAAAGATAACAGCAAGATCACAAGGCTGATGAAGGAATATAAAAATCCCGATATGAATAATCCGGAGTTTCCGAAACAATCCAAGCGGGTACAGAAAATGAAACATGATCCAGAGGAGGTGGCTATCGTGTGTACATTGGTAGAAGATTATGCAAAAGAACGAGAACGAGAAGGTAAAATCCAAGAGGCTGTAGAATCGGCTGTTGAATATAACAGACCGAAGGAAGAAACAATTGCCAGACTTGTAAATAAGTTCAGCTTATCAGAAGAAAAAGCGCAGGAATATTATGATATGTTTGCCAAGTAGCTGGTATAAAATGAAAATAAATTGTATGTAAAGCAGGCAGGAGAACGAAAGTGAACGCAGTAGAAAATTACGGAATGCGCTATTTGGAAACAAAGGATCTGGATCAATATAATGCACTGCTCCGCTATACCTTTCAGGTAACGGAGGACGAGCTGACGGCGACAGGCTGGAAGGACGAGGAGATCAAGCAGTCAAAGTTCCCGGTGCTGGAGCGTGCGGATGTGCTGGGCTGCTTTGATGGGGATTCCCTGATTTCACAGTTTGCGGTCTATCCGCTGAAAATGAATATTTACGGAGAAGTTTTTCAGGTTGGGTTTGTAACGAGTGTCTGCACCTATCCGGAATACACCGGACAGGGTATTATGAAGAAGCTGATGTTTGAAAGCCTTTCTCATATGAAGAAACAGGGACGTTCGTTTGCCCTTCTCTATCCGTATTCGATCCCACTGTATCATCATCTGGGCTGGGAGATCATTTCCAACAAGATCTCCTTTAATATCAAAGACCGGCAGATCCCGACCAAGGTGAAGGCACCGGGCTATGTACGCCGCGTGGACTGGGAAAGCACGGATTTCCATGAACTGCATTCTCATTTTGCGTCGATCACACATGGCTGCCTGTTCCGGAATGCACTTGCATGGGAAGAATACTGGCGGTGGGATGAGGATGATACCAATGTGGCGGTTTATTATAATACGAAGGATAAGCCTTGCGGTTTTATGGTGTATCTGATCAAAAATGATATCATGCATATCAAGGAAATGATCTATTTAAACAGAGAAGCGAAAAAGGGACTCTGGGAATATATCCATGCACACGATTCCATGATCGATGAGGTACACGGTAATACCTATTTCAGTGAACCGATCGCTTTTGAAATGGATGACGGTGATATTAAAGAGACGATCCGCCCCTATGCCATGGGACGACTGATCGACATTGAAGGTTTCCTGGAAGATTATCCATGTGATCCGGATGGCGGTACTTTATATATGGAGCTGGAGATCGAGGATAAGCTTCTGCCATGGAATAACCGTTCCTTCAGGCTCTGCTTCTCGGAGGGAGCTTGTCATCTGACGCAGGAAGAACCGGAATATAAGCTCAGTATGGAGATCGGAACGCTGACAACACTTCTCTTGGGCTATAAGACTGCAGAGCGTCTGTATGCACTGGAGCGTATCGATGGAAAACCGGAAGCGGTAGACCGCCTCGATGATGTCCTTTTTCACAAAATACCATATATTTCAGATTACATATAGCAGGGAAGGAAACCGGGTACATACGAAGTGTGTATTTAGTTTCAAACGAGTAGAAGATGATAAAAATTCCACTTGACGGCGCCTGTATTCTGCCGTATAGTAGCTATAGCAATGTAGTTACGTAGAACTTCATATTGGTAAATTTCTCTTATTCAGAGTGGTGGAGGTACAGAGGACCTGTGAAGCCACGGCAACCCCCTATCGGGAAGGTGCCAACCTGAGCGAGCTATCGAACAATAAGAGGACTTCTATGTTTATTGGTCCGCTTGTTTCAAGCGGACTTTTCTAATGTCAAAGGAGGACAAAATGGACAAACGTTTATTTACTTCAGAATCTGTTACAGAAGGACATCCTGACAAAGTCTGCGATGCCATTTCTGATGCCATTCTGGATGCCTGCATGGAGCAGGATCCGATGAGCCGTGTGGCATGTGAAACATGCTGCTGTACAGGTTTTGTACTGGTAACAGGTGAGATCACAACAAAGGCACATCTGGATGTACAGAAGATCGTACGCGAAACAGTAGATGAGATCGGTTATAACCGCGGTAAGATCGGTTTTGATGCAGATACCTGCGCAGTTATGGTAGCACTGGATCAGCAGTCTGCTGATATCGCGATGGGTGTTGACAAGGCACTTGAAGCTAAGGAAAATAAAATGTCTGACGAGGAGCTGGAAGCTATCGGTGCAGGCGATCAGGGTATGATGTTTGGTTATGCAACAAACGAAACAGAAGAATATATGCCATATCCGATCAGTCTGGCACACAAGCTGGCGCGTCAGCTCACAAAAGTTCGTAAGGATGGCACACTGCCTTACCTCCGCCCGGATGGCAAGAGCCAGGTTTCCGTAGAATATGATGAAAACGGAAAGCCGCTCCGCTTGGAAGCAGTTGTACTTTCCACACAGCATGACCCGGATGTATCGCAGGAACGGATCCATGAGGATGTCAAAAAATATGTATTTGATCCGATCCTGCCAAAGGAACTTCTGGATGCAGATACCAAATATTTTATCAATCCGACAGGTCGTTTCGTCATCGGTGGACCTCACGGTGATGCAGGTCTGACAGGACGTAAGATCATCGTGGATACTTACGGCGGATATGCAAGACACGGCGGTGGCGCATTTTCCGGTAAGGACTGCACAAAGGTTGACAGAAGTGCAGCGTATGCAGCAAGATATGCAGCAAAGAATATTGTTGCAGCAGGTCTGGCAGAAAAATGCGAGATCCAGCTTTCTTATGCGATCGGTGTTGCACAGCCGACTTCTGTAATGGTTGATACATTCGGAACAGGCAGGCTTTCCGATGAGAAGCTTGTAGAGATCATCCGCGAGAACTTTGATCTCAGACCGGCAGGCATCATCAAGATGCTTGACCTGAGACGCCCGATCTACAAGCAGACAGCAGCTTACGGACACTTTGGCAGACACGATCTGGATCTGCCTTGGGAGAAGCTGGACAAGGTAGATGCACTGAAAGCATACTTATAGAATGCGACTTTACGCATGTGAGTTTGAATGATTACTACTATATAAAAAGGTGGAAGCAATTTCGGTTGCTTCCATCTTTTTTACTGTACAGGAAAAGCAAGCTTGCAAAGATGCGCACCTTTATTATTTTTATTGTTTGAAAACGCCGGAACGTGTATACTAATGAATAATAGCACTTTGTTTTACAGCCGGTGCAGAAAAGGGTCACATATACATATATTGGATATCTGACCGGTTACTATTGAATAAAAGACAAATCGTGAGGAAATTATGGCATTTACGCATTTACATGTCCATACAGAGTACAGTCTGCTGGATGGTTCCAATAAAATTAAAGAGTGTGTGAAACGGGTAAAAGAGCTGGGCATGGATTCAGTGGCGATCACCGATCATGGTGTTATGTACGGTGTGATCGATTTTTACAGAGCTGCAAGAGCGGAAGGCATCAAACCGATCCTGGGCTGTGAGGTGTATGTGGCACCGAATTCACGCTTTGATAAAGAGCTGACGGGCGGAGAAGAAAGATACCATCACCTTGTATTGTTAGCCGAGAACAACCAGGGATATGCCAACCTGATGAAGATTGTAAGCCGCGGCTTCACAGAAGGCTATTACTATAAGCCGCGTGTTGATATGGAAGTACTGCGTGAGTTTCATGAGGGTATTATTGCCCTGTCAGCCTGTCTGGCGGGCGAAGTGCCGCGATACATAGAAAAGGGTATGGTCGAAGAGGCAAAGCAGGCGGCACTGAAATATCAGGACTGTTTTGGGAAGGGCAACTATTTTCTGGAGCTGCAGGATCATGGTATTCCAATGCAGCAGACAGTCAATGCAGCGCTTCTCTCTATGAGCAGAGAGCTTGATATTCCTTTAGTGGCAACGAACGATGTGCATTATACACGGGCGGAAGATGCACAGGCGCATGATATCCTGCTCTGCATCCAGACCGGCAAAGTCGTAACGGATGAAAACCGCATGCGTTATGAAGGCGGACAGTATTTTATCAAGAGTGAAGAGCAGATGAAAGAGCTGTTCCCTTATGCGTTGGAGGCTTTGGAAAACACACATAAGATCGCGGAGCGTTGTAATGTCGAAATAGAATTCGGGGTAACGAAACTGCCAAAATTTGAAGTGCCGCAGGGCTATGATTCCTGGACATACTTAAATAAATTATGCATGGACGGTCTGAAGGAGCGTTATCCGGATGACGACGGAACATTAAAGGAACGGCTGGACTATGAGCTGTCTACGATCCGGAGAATGGGATATGTGGATTATTTCCTGATCGTATGGGATTTTATCAACTATGCAAAAGAAAACGGAATCCCGGTAGGACCGGGACGAGGTTCCGCCGCGGGGGCGATCGTTTCTTACTGTCTGAAGATCACGGACATCGATCCGATCCGTTATAACCTGCTCTTTGAACGATTCCTGAATCCGGAGCGTGTGTCCATGCCCGATATCGATATTGATTTCTGCTATGAAAGAAGGCAGGAGGTCATCGATTATGTACGGCGCAAATACGGAGCAGACAAGGTGGTGCAGATCGTTACCTTTGGTACGATGGCTGCAAAGGGTGTGATCCGTGATGTGGCACGTGTGCTGGATCTGCCGTACAGCTTTGGCGATGCGCTTGCCAAGATGATCCCGAACGAACTGAATATTACACTGCAGAAAGCACTGGATATGAATCCGGAGCTCCGCAGCAGATATGATACAGAGGAACAGGTGAAAAATCTGCTGGACATGTGTATGAAGCTGGAAGGTTTGCCGAGGCATACTTCCATGCATGCGGCAGGTGTCGTGATCTGCCAGAAACCGGCGGAGGAATTTGTACCGCTGTCCAGAGGATCGGATGGTTCCATCACAACGCAGTTTACGATGACAACGATTGAAGAACTCGGACTGTTAAAAATGGACTTTTTGGGACTGCGGACACTGACGGTCATCAAAGATGCAGTTGATCTTGTCAGACAGGATACGGGAAAAGAGTTATCCATGGGTAACATTGATTACAATGATCCCAGAGTGCTTGATTTTATCGGAACGGGAAAGACGGATGGCGTGTTCCAGCTGGAAAGCGGGGGAATGAAGAACTTCATGAAGGAGCTCCGGCCGCAGAGCCTGGAGGATATCATTGCCGGTATTTCGCTGTATCGTCCGGGACCGATGGATTTTATCCCGCGTTATATCAAGGGTAAAAACAATCCGGAATCCATTACGTATGAAACACCACTCTTAGAGCCTATCCTGTCGCCGACCTACGGCTGTATCGTCTATCAGGAGCAGGTTATGCAGATCGTGCGGGAGCTTGGCGGATATACGCTGGGACGAAGCGATCTGGTCAGACGTGCCATGAGTAAGAAAAAACAGGCAGTCATGGAGAAAGAAAAGGCTAACTTTGTATACGGTAACCCGGAGGAAGGTGTTCCGGGCTGTATCAGCCGCGGGATCAGTGAAGCGGTGGCAGATCACATTTATGAAGAAATGATGGATTTTGCCAAGTATGCATTTAACAAGTCGCATGCAGCGTGCTATGCGGTTGTTTCTTACCAGACAGCCTTTTTGAAATACTATTATCCGCTGGAATTTATGGCAGCGCTTATGACGTCAGTTATAGACAACTCAGCAAAGGTAACGGAATATATCATGAGCTGCAGAAGCATGGGGATCGAAATACTGCCGCCGGATGTGAATTACAGTCTGGCAGGCTTCTCTGTGCAGGACGGCAAGATCCGTTTTGCGCTGACTGCGTTAAAGAGCGTGGGCAGACCGGTTATCGAAGGCATTGTTGCGGAGCGGGCAGCAAACGGTAACTATAAAACGTTGGAAGATTTTATCACAAGAACGAGTGAGCTTGACATCAATAAGCGTGTGATCGAAAATCTGATCAAGGCAGGTGCGTTTGATTCCCTGCCGGGCACCAGAAAACAGAAGATGTTCATATATGCCGGACTGGTAGACCGGCTTGTGAAGGATAAAAAGAATAATCTTGTCGGACAGATGAGCCTGTTTGATCTGGTTGGAGAAGAAGAGAAAAGCGATTTCCACACGCCGCTTCCGGACGTGGGAGAATTTGACAGGCAGGAGCTTCTGGCGTATGAAAAAGAAGTGGTCGGCTTTTATATCAGTGGGCATCCGCTGGAAGAGTATAAAACGTTTCTGGAACGCAGGATCACAGCAAAAACGTCTGATTTTTACAGGGATGAAGAGACTGGTGAGCCAAAGGTAACTGATGGAAAAGAGGTCGTGATCGGTGGTATCTTAACGGATAAAAAGATCAAATATACAAAGAATAATAAGATCATGGCGTTTTTGACGATCGAAGATCTGTATGGCAGCATTGAGGTGGTTGTTTTTCCACGGGATTATGAGAGAAATCAGAGCCGCCTGGAGGTGGATGGAAAGATTTTTGTACAGGGGCGTGTACAACTGGAGGATGAAAAGGATGGCAAGCTGATCGGTTCCGTGATCAGCAGGTTTGATGAAATGCCGCGCCGGTTGGCGATCGGTTTTGCGGATAAAGACAGCTATCTGAAGCAGGCGGATCAACTGACAGAGCTTTTAAAAGGATCGGAAGGGAAGGACTCTGTCCTGATCGTTTGTAAGAAGGAACGTGTGCAGAAACTTCTGCCGCCGAACCAGAACATTCATATAGAAGAAACACTTCTTGAAAGATTAAGTGCAGCGTTCGGAAAAGACAATATAAAGGTTTTATAACAGAAATATTGCAATAGTAACAAAAAAATAATACAATAATAGTGCAAAACAGACAGGAGGATAAGCAAGTGGCAAATGAAATCAAAACAATTGGTGTTCTGACAAGCGGTGGCGATGCACCGGGTATGAATGCAGCTATCCGTGCGGTGGTCCGTAAGGCGATTGCCAACGGTGTCAATGTCAAGGGCATCAAAAAAGGCTATCAGGGACTGTTAAATGAAGAGATTATAGATATGCAGAAAAAGGACGTATCCGATACGATCCAGCGAGGTGGAACAATACTTGGTACAGCCAGATGTACTGAGTTCCGGACTCTGGAAGGACAGCAGAAGGGTGCTGAGATCTGCCGCAAGCATGGAATTGACGGTATTGTCGTGATCGGTGGTGACGGTTCTTACCGCGGTGCGCAGGCTCTTTCCAAACAGGGCATCAATACGATCGGTCTGCCGGGAACGATCGATCTGGATATTGCATGTACGGATTATACGATCGGATTTGATACAGCGATCAATACAGCAATGGAAGCGATCGATAAGGTAAGAGATACTTCTTCTTCTCACGAGCGTTGCAGTATCATTGAGGTTATGGGCAGAAACGCCGGTTATATCGCACTCTGGTGTGGTGTTGCCAATGGCGCGGAGGATATTCTGTTGCCTGAGAAATACGATTATAACGAGCAGAATATCATTAACAATATCATTAACAACCGTAAGCATGGTAAAACGCATCATATTATCATCAACGCGGAAGGTATCGGACACTCCACATCCATGGCAAGACGGATCGAAGCCGCAACCGGTATTGAAACAAGAGCAACTATTTTGGGTTACATGCAGCGTGGCGGTAATCCGACCTGTAAGGATCGTTTCTATGCATCTATCATGGGTGCTTATGCAGCAGACATTCTCTGCGAAGGAAAGACAAACAGAGTTGTCGGTCATCAGGGCGGTAAATTCGTAGATTTTGATATCGATGAAGCACTCGCCATGCAGAAGGATATTGACGATTACGAATACAGCGTTAGTAGAATACTTTCCATGTGACGTATGTTCAGAGCCGTGCGAATTTATATAAAACATGTGGGGCATATTTATATGCCGCCACATGTTTTTATAAATTCATGCGGCGAGAGCCGCGACATGAGCAAATGGAAAGCCGCAAAGCGGCGAATTTGCGAATGGCAGAGGGGCTCTGAACATACGAGTAAGGAGCCGCGACATGAGCAAATGGAAAGCCGCAAAGCGGCGAATTTGCGAATGGAGAAGAGGCTCTGAACATACGAGTAAGAAGCCGCGACATGAGCAAATGGAAAGACGGGAAGGAATATTATGATCACGTCATCATCTAATAGTAAAATCAAACATGTCTGCCAGCTGGTCACAAAAGCAAAAGCGCGCCGCACGGAGCAGCTTTTTGTGGTAGAAGGGATCCGGATGGCAAAGGAAGCACCAAAGGAGCTGTTAAAGGAGGTCTATGTATCGACCTCCTTTTTGCAAAAAAAAGAACAGAGTAAGCTGTTGACAACTCTTTCCGTACCTTATGAGGAAGTCAGCGATGACATATTTGCAAAAATGAGTGATACCGTAACGCCGCAGGGTGTGTTATGTGTCCTCAGGCAGCCATCCTATGACCTGGACGAGCTGCTTGGCAGAGACGGTACATTTCTGGTGCTGGAGGATATTCAGGATCCGGGCAATCTGGGCACGATGCTGCGGACGGGAGAAGGCGCAGGTATTACAGCCGTCATCATGAGCAAAAAGACAGCAGACCTGTTCAATCCAAAGACAATTCGATCCACAATGGGATCTGTTTACAGAGTTCCGTTTTGTTATGTAGAGGATCTGAAAGCGGTGATAGAGAAAATGCACGCTGCCGGTATACAGACCTATGCAGCGCATCTGCAGGGGAAAAACAGCTATACACAGGAGTGCTACAGTGCAAAAACAGCGTTTCTGATCGGGAATGAAGGGAATGGACTTTCCGATGAGATCGCGGCACTTGCTATGTGTAAGATAAGGATTCCGATGGAAGGACAGGTGGAATCATTAAATGCGGCTGTTTCTGCAGCGATTTTAATGTATGAGGCAAAGAGACAGAACAACTAGAAACTGATATTGAAAAGGTATTTACCGGATGTAACGCAGAGCGGCACAGGAAAAAGAAACCGGTGGAAAAGGAGCGGGAATATGAAGATAGGATTTATCGGACTTGGAAACATGGCAACTGCCATGATCGGCGGTATGATCAAAAAAGAGATCGTAGGCGCAAAGGATATACTCGGATCAGCAAAAACAGAGCAATCTGTAAAGAAAGCAGAGGATGCATTCGGGATCACAGGCTGTAAGGATAATGCAGAAGTGGCCGGGCAGGCGGATATCCTGTTTCTGGCTGTCAAACCGCAGATGTATCCTGATGTGATCGGGCACATTAAGGACGCTGTGAAGCCGGAGACGATCGTCGTTTCTATTGCACCGGGCAAAACGATCGCATGGCTGACAGAGCTGTTTGGAAAAGAAATAAAGCTTGTCAGATGTATGCCAAACACACCGGCGCTTGTCGGAGAAGGCTGCACAGGTGTCTGCAAGGCGGAAAACGTAACGGATGCGGAAATGGAGCAGGTGCTTTCCCTGCTGAACAGCTTTGGTAAAGCGTATATCGTTCCGGAAAAACTGATGGATACAGTTGTTGGAGTTAGCGGAAGCTCACCGGCATATGTATTTATGTTTATAGAAGCAATGGCTGATGCGGCTGTCATGGATGGTATGCCAAGGACACAGGCATATGAATTTGCAGCACAGTCTGTGCTCGGAAGTGCGAAAATGGTACTCGAAACAGGTATGCATCCGGGTGTGTTAAAGGATATGGTATGTTCTCCTGCGGGAACAACGATCGAAGCTGTCAGAGTGCTGGAAAAATCAGGATTCCGCAGTGCTGTCATTGAAGCGCAGAAGGCCTGTGTGGAGAAGGCAAAAGGCGTCTAAAAACCCGAAATTTGACAAAGTGTGAAGAATCTGTTATAGTCTCCTGTATAAGATTTAACATTTCTGTAACAAATGCAACAGAAATGTAACGTAGTCTTATGAAAAAGTTAAGAAATAAACCTGTGCGTTTAAAGTTTACATGGGAGGCTTTATGTTTAGTAAAAAAGAAATTCTGAAAAGAAGTCTGGCAGGTCTTATGACAGCAGCCATCGTACTGACAGGTGTTCAGACACCGGTGCGGGCAGACAACTTACAGGATGAGGTAACACTTCATGCAGGTGCCACAGCAGTTATGAATGGTGCCTATACAGAAGAAACAGAACAGAAGACGGACAATACGGATCTGCAGGCAGGTGCAGCGCTGTATCTGGAAAAAGACGGAGAAGAACTGGCGGAAGCAGTGACAGAAGTGGATGCCGGCGCAATCGTAGAAGAAGCGGCAGAAGCGGAAAAAGCTTCTGATGTGGTTATGGCAAATGTCAGCGATGCAGTTAATGTCAGAGTAGAGCCGAGTGAGGAAGCAGAAGTAGCAGGTAAGCTGTATAAGAACTGCGGCGGTACGATTCTGGAGCAGGCAGATGGCTGGACGAAGCTTACAAGCGGAGAGCTGACAGGCTGGACAAAGGACGAGTTCCTTTTGTTCGGTGATGAAGCAGAATCCATGCAGCAGGAAGTTGGTTCCCTGAAAGCAACTGTTAAAACAGATGCGCTTCGTGTCAGAAAAGAAGCAAGTGAAGATGCGGGAATTTATACCGTGCTTGCACTTGGGGAATCAGTTACAGCAGTAGAAGAAGCGGATGGCTGGGTAACAGTACAGGTGGATGAAGATACACAGGGCTATGTCAGCGCAGATTATGTGGATGTGGCTTTTACGGTAGAAACAGGAAAGACAACCGAACAGATTGAAGCGGAAAAGAAAGAAGAAGAAAAAAAGAAGCTGAGTGAAAATCGTGGTGCAGTCAGCTGTGAGACATCCGATGTGACTTTGCTGGCAGCGCTGATCCAGTGTGAAGCGGGCAGAGAGTCCTACGAAGGAAAGCTGGCAGTCGGTGCGGTTGTTATGAACCGTGTCAGAAGCGGTTCTTATCCCGGCTCCATAAGCGGTGTTATCAATGCGCCATCACAGTTTCCACCGGCAACGAATGGTAAGGTGGCAGCAGTGATCGCAAACGGACCAAGTGCTTCCTGCGTGGAGGCAGCACAGGCAGCGATCGACGGTGCATCCAATGTGGGCGGTGCAACACACTTCAGGGCAGCCAGCAGTGGTCAGGCCGGTGTTGTGATCGGTAATCATGTATTTTGGTAAAATGCATGACAAAATAATAAATGAAAGAATAAGCTGTTATTTCAGGGAAATTTTTCTCTGGGATAGCAGCTTTTTATGTTATGTCGACGAGGAAAATGCATGTATTTATGCGGTGCATTTGACCATCTTTGAAATTTATAGACAGAATAAAAGTGCTATGGCAAAATAACGGTATGGAAATGAAAACAATTTTGGAAAGATGCAAAATGAGAAACGTAACAGGAGCAGAGGAGCAATGAGCGGACATAAGAGAATAATAGAAACAGCTGCTGTCCTGCTTGCGACAGTACTGGTATTTAGCAGAGGCTATGCAGAACAGAGGTTCCAAAAACAGATGGAAACGCTGTTGGAGGAATATGAAACAGGGGAAGCACAGACAGATAACCTGCAGCTTACCAATCTGCGTGTAAACTATATACCGGATCCGGTCGGGATTGATGTACAGGATATCACGTTTTCCTGGGAACTGGCATATCAGGAGCCGCCTGTCAGGCGGGAGCTGCAGGCAGAACGAAACGGACAGAAGGAACATGTAGCAGAGGACAACCGGATAGAACAGGCAGCAGAGGACAACCAGCTGGCCTACCGGATCACAGTGACGGATGAAGCGGGAAAAACTGTGTGGAACAGCGGAATCATAAAAGGCGGACAGAAAACACAGATAAGCTATACAGGGGAAAAACTGCAGGATCTGACTGCATATACCTATACAGTCACAAGCTTTACGGAAAAGGGATGCCTGCAGGGAAGAGGCAGCTTTGAAACTGCCTGCCTGAATACGGCACCGTTTGCCGGAACAGAGTTTATTACCATGCAGGAGACAGAAGAGGTTTATGAGGATGGACAGCCTGTTTTCTGTAAAAGATTTTCCTTACAGGAAAAGCCTGTAAAGGCGATCCTGCTTTCTTCTGCATTAGGTATTTATGATGTTTACATCAATGGCAGCAGAGTCGGGGACTGTGAGTGGAAACCGGGCTGGACAGATTACAGTAAGACACTGCTTTACCAGATGTATGATGTCAGTGATCTGCTTTTGGAAGGACAGGAAAACGGAATTGCCGTGATGCTTGGAACAGGCTGGTGGTGTGGCAGGAACGGATTTGGTACTTATGATTATCACAGACCGGCATTTATAGGAAAGCTGCTGCTGACTTATGCGGACGGCAGCAGTGAGATACTGGCAACTGACGATACTTGGGAGTATGTGAAAGATACCCGTGTGCAGGCAGCGGATTTCTTCAACGGTGAGACAGTTGACTACAGCAAACCTGACACGGCAGAACTCTCTCTGCATAGAATGGGAGAAGCAAAGCAGGCAGAGATCAGCCATGACTTTTCGGGGAGCTTTTACAGCTCCTGCGGGATCGAGGTTACCAAAAAAGAAGAATTAACGCAGACCATGCAGCGGGGCTGGATCTATGAAACGATAAAAGACAACGGAACAACTTACGGAGAAGCAGAGCGCATACAGGAATGGGGACAGGAACCGGAAGACGGCATATTCCTGAAAAGCGGTCAGACACTTGTTGTAGATCTGGGACAAAATCTGGCGGGCATTCCGTCTGTTACCTTCAGCAGCAATGCAGAAGGTAAGCTTACGCTTACTTTTGGGGAAATGTGTAACGAAACAGGAGAAGCAGAGCGCGGCGAAGATGGTGCTGCGGGAACCGTTTACCGGGCGAATTACAGATCTGCGCAGACACAGGTACAGATCGCGATGCAGGACAGGCAGAAGGAAATCTATACCTCGACATTTTTCTATACCGGATTCAGGTACCTTTCGATCACGACAACAGCAGATGTCACACTTTCCCATATACAGGGGATCAGTGTGGGGCTTGACAGCCCGGAGACAGGCAGCTTTATCTGCGATAATGAAAAGCTGCAGAGACTGTATAAAAATACCAAGTGGAGCCAGCGGAACAATTTTGCATGGATCGCTTCGGACTGCCCGCAGCGTGATGAACGGCTCGGCTGGACAGGAGATCTGGCGGTCTACAGCCGGACCTCACTTTATCATCAGGATCTCTATGCTTTTTATGCAAAATGGAGCCGGGATCTTTTAGATGCACAGCGGGAAGATGGGGCTTATACGGATACAGTACCTTATACAGTCACGACGGGAAGCGGCAATGCGGGATGGGCAGATGCAGGTATATTTGTGCCATATTATGTATATGAGAAATATGGGGGTCAGAAGTTACTTGCAGCTACCTATTCCTCGATGCAGGCGTATATGGACTATCTGCAAAAGAAAAGTGATTTCGCCGGTGGACAGATCGGTGCGGAAGCAACCTTTGGGGACTGGCTGGGGTCAGAGGCGTCAGATGCGGTATTATTATCTGCACTCTGGTACGGAGCAGATGCTTATTGCATGGAAAAGACGGCGGCAGTTTTGCAGAAGCAGACGGATGTAGGAAAGTATCAAAAGCTCCATAAGAAGATCCAAAATTACATATATCGGACTTATGAGATCGCAGAGCGCCTGGAGCGGACAGCGGAGAAAGACTTTTCCCAGACAGAGCTTTGTATGCTGCTGCAATATGATCTCCTGCAGGAAAATGACCGGGAAAAGGCGCAGCAGATGCTTCTTGCATCTGTAGAAAAAAATGAGTACCGTCTGGTAACGGGCTTTGTCGGAACGGGACTGATCCTGCGGTCATTGACAGATGCAGGGGCAGCACAGTCTGCTTACAGACTGCTTTTGTCGGAAAAAAATCCATCCTGGCTGTACAGTGTGGATCAGGGAGCGACGACAATCTGGGAACGACCGGATTCCTACACAGAAGGAAGTGGATTTTCCAAAGACGAGATGAACTCGTTTGATCATTATAACAATGGCTGCGCCATGCAGTGGATCTATGAATCCATACTGGGCATCAGAGTGGATCAGGCAGGGGAACAGCCGATCACGATCACGCCGGTTCTGCCGGATGAAACGATTGCATTGACAGAGGCAGCAGGCAGCTATCACAGTATTTACGGAGAGATTAAAGTAGGCTGGAAAATGAATGACCGGAATATTCGCAAAGAAGTCAATAAATCAGTGGATATTCGCAAAAAGGATAATTCCGGGAATGGAGAAACGGTTACAGAGGCAGAGTTTACGATTGAGATCCCTGCTGGGCAGACCGCACTTGTCGCGCTTCCGATCGTGGGATTTGAACCCCGAAAACTTCCGGGTGGTATCTGGAAGTTTGCAGGTGTTTTGGAACAGTAAGCTTGCGGGATATGCATTTTGCAGGTATAATGGGCGCAAAAGAAAGGAAAAGAAGGAATATATAATGGTAAAAATAATCGCGGACAGTACGTGTGATCTTTCGGAAGAGTTGATTAAAAAGTATGATATTTCCATTCTGCCTTTGCATATTCTGTTAGGAGAAGAAGAATATGAGGACGGAAAGACTATCACGCCGGAAGAGATCTTTGCATGGTCCGATGCACATAAGACAACACCAAAAACCTCTGCACCGGGACTTGAACAGGCACTTACATTGATCCGGCCGTTTGTGGAGGAGGAAAGAGAAGTGATCTGTTTTTCCATTTCAGACAGTATGTCTACCTCGGGCAATGTAATGCGGCTTGCGGTGGAAGAGCTGCATGCTGATGGGCTGGTGACAGTAATTGATTCGGAAAACCTGTCTACCGGGATCGGGCTTCTGGTAGTAGAGGCAGCACAGATGGCGCAGGAGGGAAAAACAGCAGTGGAGATCACGGAACGGGTCTATGATCTGCGCCCGCGTGTCAGAGCCAGTTTTGTGGTGGATACACTGACATATCTCCACAGAGGCGGCAGATGCAGCGGTGTAGCGGCGCTGGCAGGCAGTGTATTGAAACTGCATCCAAAGATCGTGGTAAAAGATGGCGCCATGGGTGTGGCGAAAAAGTATAGGGGTAAGCTGGCATCCGTAGTGCGTGCTTATGTGACGGATATGGAGGATGAACTGCGTCTCGCAAGACCGGAGAGAGTTTTTATCACACATTCAGGCTGCGACAGAGCTATTGTAGAGGAGACAAGAAGCTATCTGGAAGGGCTTGGAGTTTTTGAGGAAATACTGGAGACAAGAGCAGGCGGTGTTGTATCCAGCCATTGTGGACCGGGGACACTCGGTGTATTGTTTATTGCCCGGTAAATGAAATGTAAATACGGGGTAAATCGCTTGAACAAACAAGGAAAATATAGTATGATTTCTTTATACAGGCAGAGCCTGTAAAGTGGAAGGCAAAGGGGAAAGGAGAAGCAGATGACGTTATTTGGATTACTTTCTACGTCACAGTCGTTATTCTGGCTGTCTATACTTGTATTATGTATCGTGATCGAAATCGCAACGATGGGACTGACAACGATCTGGTTTGCGGGCGGTGCACTTGTTGCGGCCATTCTGGCGATGCTTTCCGTACCGTTCCCGGTGCAGGTAGTCAGCTTCATTCTGGTATCTTTCATATTGTTGTTATTTACCAGACCGATTGCTGTCAAATACTTCAATAAGGACAGAGTCAGGACCAATGTTGAAAGCCTGATCGGACAGGAAGCGATCGTTGTCAGTGAGATCGACAATCTGGAGCAGGCTGGCCGTGTGACACTGCAGGGAAAAGAATGGACTGCAAGGACAGAAAAAAACGGAGTGAAAATTCCGGTGGGCAGCGTTGTCATCGTTAAATCGATCGATGGCGTAAAACTAATTGTAGAGGAAAGAAAAGAGGATTAAAAATGGGAACACTTATTACCGCACTTGTTTTACTTGTAATCGTGATCTGGGTGCTTGCAAGCTGTATTAAGATCGTACCGCAGGCACAGGCTTATGTTGTGGAGCGTCTGGGAGCTTATCAGGGAACATGGTCTGTTGGACTTCATTTTAAGACACCTTTTATTGATAAGATCGCAAAAAAAGTTGTATTAAAAGAGCAGGTAGTGGATTTTGCACCACAGCCGGTTATCACAAAGGATAACGTAACCATGCGGATCGATACGGTTGTATTTTATCAGATCACAGATCCGAAGCTGTTTGCATACGGTGTCGAAAATCCGATCATGGCAATCGAAAACCTGACAGCAACAACACTTCGTAATATCATCGGTGATATGGAACTTGACCAGACACTGACTTCCAGAGAGATCATCAATACAAAGATGAGCACAACACTGGATATTGCAACTGATCCATGGGGTATCAAGGTAAACCGTGTAGAGCTGAAAAACATCATCCCACCTGCAGCGATCCAGGATGCAATGGAGAAGCAGATGAAGGCAGAGCGTGAAAGACGTGAATCCATCCTGCGTGCGGAAGGTGAGAAGAAATCTACGATCCTTGTTGCAGAAGGTAAGAAGGAATCTGCAATTCTGGAAGCAGAAGCTGAAAAGCAGTCCGCTATCCTGCGTGCGGAAGCGCAGAAGGAAAAGATGATCCGCGAGGCAGAAGGTGAAGCTGCTGCAATCTTAAAGGTACAGCAGGCAAATGCAGATGGTATCCGCATGATCCGTGAAGCGGGCGCAGATGAAAAGGTTCTGCAGATCAAGAGTCTGGAAGCACTGGAAAAGGTCGCTGAGGGAGAATCCACAAAGATCATTATCCCATCCGACCTGCAGGGCGTTGCATCGCTGGCAACTACTTTCAAAGAAGTAATTTCAAAGTAGGAAGTTTAAAATAAAACTGTAGGAAACAGATAAAGGGATGGCTTCGCAAGAAGTGATCCCTTTATTCGGGAATATGATACGAAATAGCAGCCGCAAGGATCCAATATAGTTGCGGATAGAAACAAATGGGAAAGGACAGCATATGAGTAAGGTAGATTTAAAAGGACGCGATTTTTTGAAACTGCTTGATTATACACCGGAGGAGATCCTGTATCTGGTCGATCTGGCAGCAGAATACAAGGAAATGAAGAAAAAGGGCAAGCTGCATGATAGCCTGCATGGCAAGAATGTAGCACTGATCTTTGAAAAAACATCCACAAGAACACGTTGTTCTTTTGAGGTCGCAGCGCATGATCTTGGTATGGGAACAACCTATCTGGACCCGACAGGCTCCCAGATCGGCAAGAAAGAAAGTATTGCGGATACGGCAAGAGTGCTTGCTGGGATGTATGACGGAATAGAGTACCGCGGATTTGACCAGTCTATTGTGGAAGAACTTGCGCAGTATTCCAAAGTGCCTGTATGGAACGGACTGACAAATGAATTTCATCCGACCCAGATGCTGGCAGACATTTTGACGATTCGTGAAAAACTGGGCAGGATCAAAGGTGTAAAGCTTGCATATATGGGTGATGCCCGTTATAATATGGGCAATTCCTGGATGGTAACCTGCGCAAAGCTTGGAATGGATTTCAGAGCCTGCGCACCAAAGGCTTACTTCCCGGATCAGGAACTGATCAAAACATGTGAAGAGATCGCAAAAGAGACGGGTGCAAAGCTGACCTTTACGGAAGATCCGATGGAAGGTACAAAAGATGTGGACGTCATTTACACAGATGTATGGGTTTCCATGGGTGAGCCTGATGCTGTCTGGGCAGAAAGGATCAGAGATCTTTCTCCTTATCAGGTAAATAAAAAGCTGATGGATAATGCGGCTGAAGGTGCCATTTTTATGCACTGTCTGCCTGCCTTCCATGATCTGAAGACAAAGATCGGAAAAGAAAAAGGCGAGCAGTTCGGCGTGACGGAAATGGAAGTAACGGATGAAGTGTTTGAATCAGAGCAGTCAGTTGTATTTGATGAAGCAGAAAACCGTATGCATACGATCAAAGCCGTGATGGCAGCAACGCTTGGCGCATAAGGACAGAGCAATGAAGACAGAAATATTAAAATTACTCAGAGAGCAGGACGGATATCTGTCCGGACAGCAGATCTGCGAAACACTCGGTGTTTCCCGGACAGCGGTCTGGAAGGTGATGAACCAGCTGAAGGAGGAAGGCTATCAGATCGAAGCGGTTCCGAATAAAGGCTATCATCTTCTGCAGACACCGGATATCCTCTCTGTCAGTGAAATAGAGAGCAGACTGACGACGGATCATATGGCAAGAAAGCTCTATTATTACGACGTGACGGATTCGACCAATACGGATTGTAAGCGGTATATGGAAGAAGAGGGTGTACATGGTACACTTGTAGTTGCGGATATGCAGCGTGCAGGCAAGGGACGCAGAGGCAGAAGCTGGGAATCCCCAAGCGGACATGCCATTTTTATGTCACTTGGCCTGAAGCCGGAAATTTCGCCGAATAAGGCTTCCATGCTGACACTTGTCATGGCACTTGCGGTCTGTGACGGAATTGCCGGGGCGACAGGGCAGGAGACAGGAATCAAATGGCCGAATGATGTTGTACTGCATCAGAAAAAGATCTGTGGCATTCTGACGGAAATGAGTGCAGAGCCGGATTACATCAATCATGTGATCATTGGCGTCGGTATTAATGTCAACCAGACAGAATTTCCGGAGGAGATCGCAAAAACTGCAACTTCCCTTTGCATCGAAATGGGACAGACTGTGCAGAGGGCATCTGTGATCGCTGCGGTGATGTCATATTTTGAAATGTATTATGAGAAGTTTATACAGGCAGGCGATCTTTCTGCCATTTTGGAAGAATACAATGACAGACTGGTAAACCGGAATGCGCAGGTACGTGTTCTGGATCCGAAGGGCGAATTTTCGGGCACAGCGCTTGGTATCAACAAAAGCGGTGAGCTTTTAGTAAAAAAGGAAGACGGAAGCGTGGCGGAAGTTTACGCCGGTGAAGTTTCCGTAAGAGGAATATATGGATATGTCTGATCTGCAGATGAAAGACCGTATGGCAGACGGCAGAATTGTTCTGTGCGGTTCCAATGCATACGAAAAGAAATATTATTTCAATCCACTGTTTGATTCCGTACCGGAATCGGTCAAGGAAGAACTGCATATTATCTGCGTATTGTTTACAGAAGAAGCGGGCGGTGTTTTTCTGATCGTTTTTGAACCGGATGGCAGCATCTCCATGGAGACAGAGGCGGCGGAAGAGGATATTTTATATGATGATATCACAGCAGGACTGTTAGTCAGCGAGATCCGCAGACACAGACAGACGCTGTTTGAGGAGCTGCAGCTGTTTTACAGAGTATTTGTACTGAAAGAAGATATTACACTGGAGGATGAAACGTAAGATGATATTAGTACTGGATGTGGGAAACACAAATATTACGTTTGGTGCATATGAGGAAGAAAAGCTGGTGACAACATTCCGTATGACAACAAAGGTGCAGCGTACCTCAGATGAGTATGGGATTGTGATCCGGGATCTTCTGCATATGAACGGAGTAAAACGGACTGATATAGAGGGCAGCATTGTGGCAAGTGTTGTGCCAAATGTGATGCATTCCCTGACGAGTGCCATGATCCGCTATATCGGAACGAACCCGATCGTTGTCGGACCGGGGACAAAATCAGGAATTCAGGTAAAGACGAAAAATCCGCGTGAGCTTGGTGCTGACCGTGTGGTAGATGCGGTGGCTGCCTATGAGAAATACGGCGGACCGATCCTTGTGCTGGACTTTGGTACTGCGACGACCTATGACTATGTATCGGAGGATGGCTGCCTGATGGCAGGTGTGACTGCGCCCGGAATCCGTATTTCCGCTGCAGCACTTTCCGAAAATGCAGCAAAGCTTCCGGCATTTGAGATCAAAAAGCCGGACAGCATCTTAGCGGGCGATACCGTAACGAGCATGCAGGCAGGTATCATGTACGGACAGATCGGACAGACGGAATATATCATCCGCCAGATGAAAAAGGAAACCGGTTGTGACAATATGAAGGTTGTTGCAACAGGCGGTCTGGGAAGAGCAATTTCCAAGGAAACTACGCTGATCGATTATTATGATTCGACCTTGACACTGGACGGACTGAGGATCATTTATCAGAAAAACAGACAGGAAAAAAAGCATGAATAAAAAGCTGAAAATAGGAAATGTCAGCCTTGAAAATCCGGTTGTACTGGCTCCGATGGCAGGTGTAACAGACCTGCCATTTCGTTTGCTCTGCAAAGAGTATGGGGCTGGCCTTCTCTGCATGGAGATGGTATCGGCGAAGGCAATTTATTATAACAATAAAAATACGGAGCTGCTGATGGAGATCCATCCGGAGGAAAAGCCGGTTTCTCTGCAGCTGTTTGGATCGGATCCGGATATTATCAGTGAAATGGCAAAAAAGATCGAGGAAAAGCCGTTTGATATTCTTGACATCAATATGGGCTGTCCGGTGCCAAAGGTGGTCAATAACGGAGAAGGCTCTGCCCTGATGAAAAATCCGAAGCTGGTGGAAGAAATCCTGACCAAAACCGTAAAGGCAATCCAAAAGCCGGTAACGGTCAAGATCCGCAAGGGCTTTGATGAAGCACATGTCAATGCGGTAGAGATCGCGAAGATCGCAGAAGCAAGCGGCGTTGCTGCGATTGCCGTGCATGGGCGGACAAGAGAGCAGTATTATGCGGGCAAGGCAGACTGGGAGATCATCAGGCAGGTCAAAGAGGCGGTTTCTGTTCCGGTCATCGGGAACGGTGATATCACAGACTGTGCTTCTGCGGCAGAGATGCTGAAACAGACGGGGTGTGATGGTATTATGATCGGACGTGCAGCGCGGGGGAATCCATTCATTTTCGGTCAGATCGCCTCTTTTCTGGAAACAGGAAAGCTGCCTGATAAGCCGTCGCTGACGCTGCTCAGGGATACAATACTCAGACATGCGGATCTGCAGGTGAAGTACAAAGGGGAATATACTGCGGTGCGTGAAATGCGCAAGCATATCGCATGGTATTCCGCAGGACTTAAAAATTCTGCTAGACTGCGGGGCGCGATCAACGAGATCGAAAGCATGGAAGAACTGCGCGAAAGAGTCATACAGCTTTTCTCTCCGGCATAAGCTGTAGTATGGAAGACTATTTTTATTACCTGCCAGGGGAAAAAACGGAAAAAGCACCTGCTTATGTGGATATCGGAGACTTCCGCATATGGGGTGTGTGGATAAAAGAAGAAAGACTGCTTCAGTATCTGACGGACAGGACGATCGCGCGGAAAAAAGCGAAGAAGAAAAACGGTCAGGCTGTATATTCGTTATTACGCCGGTTGTGGAAGCGGAAAATCGGAATACAAAAAACAGAAGATATAGCCGGAGCAGCTTGTGTGGATCTTAAAGATCCCATGCACAAAGTCGCCAGCGAAGCACTTAAAAAAAGATTGCCGGGAGAAGACCTGCTTATGTGGGATTTTCCCGGCAAACTTTATCTTGCCTTTGGCAGGGATATGTTGCAGAAACTGTTTGAGGGGCAGGAGCAGATCACGCTTTTCTGTCTGCTTTCGGAGGAAACGGATCATGAACTACCGCAGTTTCTGGCAGATCAGGCACTTTATCTGCAGGAACTTGTTTTTTTTGCGCCTGCATACGGAACAGACAGGGCAGAGGACATGCTGGAGGAGATCTATGAGGAAACGGGACTCGTGGGAAGCTGCAGCGGTTATGAGAAACTGCCTCTGTATCTGGCAGACAGGCAGCAGTATGAGCATCCAATGATAGGAGGGTATGCAGAAAACGTAGAACAACTGGTCATTCTGGATGAAAACGGTGAAATTCCGACAATATTTTCCGGGGCGGTTTATATAGCAGCATATCCTTCCTGTGCCAAAAGAAAAATCAGACGGCTGCAGGAGTGCGGAATGTGCTGTAAAACCTTGCGAAAGTACCTTGACAGTACCTTTTTGAGTGGGCTATAATGTCTAAGTTAAAGTGGCGGCAGATGCCCGCTGTATCAAAGCAAAGAAAGGATGACAGTCGTGGAAGCAAAGAAAAATATCTTAACCTATGAAGGTCTCAAGAAATACGAAGATGAATTGGAAAATTTAAAGGTCGTTAAGCGTCAGGAAGTTGCGCAGAAGATCAAAGAAGCAAGAGCACAGGGTGACTTATCCGAAAATGCTGAGTATGATGCAGCAAAAGATGAGCAGCGAGACATCGAAGCAAGAATTGATGAGCTGGAAAAAATCTTAAAAAATGCCGAGGTCATTGTAGAAGATGAAGTAGACCTCGATAAGATCAACATTGGCTGTCAGGTCAAGATCTTAGATATTGAAATGAATCAGGAGCTTGACTATAAGATCGTAGGTTCTACAGAGGCAAACAGCTTAAAGGGAAAGATTTCCAACGAATCTCCTGTGGGACGTGCACTGATCGGGGCAAAAACAGGTGATATCGTAAGGGTAGAAACACCTGGTGGAGAACTGGAATATCAGGTACTTGAAATTCAGAGAGCAGGAGTATAAGAACGTGGGAGATAAGAATCAGAATCAGACACAGGATGTCAACCAGCTTCTGCAGGTTCGACGTGAAAAGCTGGCGAATCTGCAGCAGGCAGGGAAAGATCCGTTTCAGATAACAAAATTTAACCAGACACACCATTCCATGGAAGCGAAGAAGCTTTATGAAGCACATGAAGCAGAGCTTTTAAAGGATCATAGAGAACCGGATGTATCCGGAATGGATGAGGAGCAGGCAAAGGAAGCACTGAAGGCAGATTATGAAGAAAGACGTGCCATTATGGATGCACATCCTCTGCATGTGGCGATCGCCGGTCGTATGATGTTCAAGCGTGTCATGGGGAAAGCATCTTTCTGTAACATTCAGGATTTACAGGGAAGCATTCAGGTTTATGTAGCAAGAGATTCCATCGGCGAAGACTCTTATGCAGATTTTAAGAAAGCAGATATCGGTGATATCTACGGACTGGAAGGCTTTGTATTCCGTACAAGAACAGGCGAGATCTCTATTCATGCAGAGAAGATGACACTTCTTTCCAAGAGCTTACAGATTCTGCCGGAGAAGTTCCACGGACTGACAGATACCGATACCCGTTATCGTCAGAGATATGTGGATCTGATCATGAATCAGGACAGCAAGGAAGTTTTCATCAAGCGCTCCCAGATCATCAAGGAGATCCGTAATTTCCTCGCAGGCCGTGATTTCATGGAAGTGGAAACACCGATGCTGGTTGCCAACGCAGGTGGTGCAGCAGCAAGACCATTTGAGACACATTATAATGCGCTGAATGAGGATGTTAAGCTTCGTATTTCTCTGGAGCTTTATCTGAAGAGACTGATCGTAGGCGGACTCGAGCGGGTTTATGAGATCGGTCGTGTATTCCGTAATGAAGGTGTGGATACAAGACACAATCCGGAATTTACACTGATGGAATTATATCAGGCATATACAGATTATGAAGGCATGATGGAGCTGACAGAGAGCATGTTCCGTTATCTGGCAGAAAAGGTATGCGGCAGTACAAAGTTCACATACAACGGAATCGAGCTTGATTTCGGTAAGCCGTTTGCACGTCTGACCATGAATGATGCCATCAAGAAATATGCAGGCATTGATTTTGATACCGTAGAAAGTGATGAAGCTGCCAAGGCACTTGCCAAAGAGCACAACATCGAATTTGAAGAACGTCATACAAAGGGCGATATCATCAACCTCTTCTTTGAGGAATATTGTGAGAAGGAGCTGATCCAGCCAACCTTTATCATGGATCATCCGGTAGCCATTTCTCCGCTGACAAAGAAGAAACCTTCCGATCCAAGCAAGGTAGAGCGTTTCGAGCTCTTCATCAATACATGGGAAATGTGTAACGCCTATTCCGAGCTGAACGATCCGATCGATCAGAGAGAGCGTTTTGCAGCACAGGATGCAGCTTTTGAAGCCGGCGACGAAGAAGCCAACCATACAGACGAGGACTTCTTAAATGCTCTGGAGATCGGTATGCCACCGACAGGCGGTATCGGATACGGTATCGACAGACTTGTTATGCTGCTGACCGATTCACCGGCAATCCGTGATGTACTGCTGTTCCCGACGATGAAGAGCTTGGAGAAAAAAGACCAGTAAAATCAAGGGTTTGTGCTACTAGAAACAAAGAATGACATCAATTTGACATCAAATTATTATTGTTTGGTGGACTTATATGGACTAAAAAGGTAC